>Ga0308016_10000233_pt1 | contig 29089 bp, 26 predicted proteins | sample Neamet233_FD_203129 | JGI IMG/M metagenome (GOLD analysis project Ga0308016, IMG submission 203129) | Marine microbial communities from water near the shore, Antarctic Ocean - #233 | ecosystem: Environmental > Aquatic > Marine > Unclassified | place: Southern Ocean | collected 2014-07-28
CCCCATAGCCATACTCAATGTGAAAGCAAAACTACATCACCAAATGACGGATATCGCTTAATAGCTTACCCAGGTATTGAGTGAACCGGGCAGCATCAGCGCCATTTACTGCGCGATGATCATAAGATAAAGATAAAGGCATCATTAGCCTTGGCTCAAACTCATTACCATTCCAGCGTGGCTGCATTTCTGCTTTGGAGACGCCCAAAATAGCAACCTCCGGTGTGTTCACTATGGGTGTAAACGCGGTACCGCCGATACTGCCCAAGCTAGAGATAGTAAAACACCCTCCCTGCATATCTGCAGGCATCAGCTTTTTGTCTTTAGCTTTGCCACCCATGGCAATAAGCTCTTCTGAGAGCTGCCATATAGATTTTTTGTCAACATCACGGATAACTGGCACCATAAGCCCTGCTGGTGTATCTACGGCAACACCAATATTGACGTAATGCTTTTGTATAATGTGCTCACCATCGTTATCTAATGACACATTAAATTGAGGGAACTGACGCAATGCCATAGCGCACGCCTTAAGCATAAAGGGCAAGGGCGTTACTTTAGTCCCTTTTTTCTCAGCTTCCGCCTTCAAACCTTTACGGAAGACCTCCAGCTCAGTAATGTCGGCATGATCAAACTGCGTGACATGAGGCACATTGAGCCAACTGCGGGTCATGTTTTGCGCGGTAATTCGCTTAATTTTGCTCATTTTAGTGCGCTCAATGGCACCAAACTGACTAAAGTCTATCACTGGCGGCTGCTCTATGCCTGGCCCTTGACCTAAAGACACTGCTGGCTGGAGTAGCTTTTCCTTCACGAACAATTGTATATCTTCTTTAAGAACACGACCCCTTGGCCCAGTTGCAGGAACCAGATCCAATTTAACACCTAGCTCACGAGCTAACATACGCACAGCTGGACCCGCATGAGCGGCACTTCCAGCAGGCACTTGACTTACAACAGCTGGTGCCTTTTTAGCTGTGGCCACAATCACCTCAACTACCTCAGGCACTTCAATAGCTTTAGGTGCTTCAGTAGCAGCTGACTGGGCAGTAGTTTCAATGGCCTGAGAAGCATCGCTAGACTTAGCCAATAACACTGCAATGGCATCACCCACATTGATTTTATCTCCCTGTGCCACTTTAATTTCTAGCACAGTGCCTGCAAAAGACGCTGGAATTTCCATAGAAGCTTTATCAGTTTCAAGCACAATTAGGCTATCACCATCAGCCAGCTCATCACCTACCTTAATAGAAATTTCAATTACTTCTACGTCAGTGGCTCCGCCCAAGTCTGGCACCAGCACTAGACGCTCAGATTCGATGGCTACTGATTCTTTTGCAATCACAGTTCTTGGCTCTACTTTTACTTCGTCTGGCGTCACCTTTGGCAAGGCTGTCGCTGCCACAAAGGCAGTTTCTAACTCAACAGCCATTTCAATTTCGATCATCACATCACCCATACTGCAGGTGTCACCTTCTTTAAGAACGATGGATTTGATCACACCCGCGCTTGATGCTGGAATTTCCATAGACGCCTTGTCAGTCTCTACCACTATAATAGAGTCTCCTTCACTGACCGCATCTCCAACAGCTACGCAAACTTCAATGACTTCTACGCTCTGCGCACCACCCAAATCTGGGATTACCATATTACTTGTTGCCATGTCTTTGTCCTTTTCTTGTGCGCAGCTTACAGGTGAACTGGATTTGGCTTATCACTGTCAATATTGAATTTTTTAATAGCTCGCGACACTTCACTTACCTTAATCGTTCCACCCTCTGCTAACGCATTTAACGCCGCAACAACAATGTAGTACCGGTTAACCTCAAAAAACTCCCTTAGCTTTTCTCGGCTATCGCTACGCCCATAACCATCTGTACCCAGCACCTTGTAAATGCCAGGCACAAACTCACGAATTTGCTCGGCAAATGCCTTTACGTAATCTGTGGCAGCAATAACCGGGCCACCATGACCAGAGAAACATTCTTCTACATAACTTTGTTTAGGCTTTGCTTCAGGGTGAAGCATATTCCAGCGGCTAATATCTTGAGCGTTACGACCCAACTCATTAAAGCTTGTGGCACTCCAAACATCAGAACCGACATCAAACTCTGCTGCCAATATTTCTGCTGCGGCTTCTACTTCTCGCAAAATAGTGCCACTACCAAGCAACTGCACCCGCTTTTTAGCCTTCGCTTTATTCTCTTTTAAAAGATACATGCCCTTAATAATGCCTTCCTCACAACCAATAGGCATATCAGGCTGCAGATAGTTTTCGTTCATAACGGTAATGTAGTAAAACTTATTCTCCTTCAAGTCATACATGCGGTGAAGGCCATCTTGAATAATGACAGTAAGCTCGTAGGCATAAGTAGGGTCATAAGTAACACAGTTTGGAATTAAGTTACCCAAAATATGACTATGACCGTCTTCGTGCTGCAAACCCTCTCCATTTAAAGTGGTACGCCCAGCTGTTGCTCCAATAAGGAAACCACGGGCCTGACTATCCCCTGCTGCCCACGCTATGTCACCAACACGTTGAAAACCAAACATGGAATAGAAAATGTAAAATGGGATCATTGCGTAATTGTTATTACTGTATGAAGTAGCACATGCCAACCACGCTGACATAGCGCCTGCCTCGTTGATCCCTTCTTCCAAGATCTGACCCGCTTGGTCTTCACGATAATACATAACTTGATCTGCGTCATGGGGTACATATTTTTGACCTTCAGCAGTATAAATACCTAACTGACGGAACATGCCCTCCATACCAAAAGTACGCGCTTCATCTGGCACGATAGGCACTACTCGCTGACCAATTTCTTTATCTTTAACCAACGTAGTCAAGGTGCGCACAAATGACATGGTGGTAGATATTTCACGCTTCCCACTAGACTTTAGTTGCCCACCTAGCGCTTCTAAACTAGGTGTTTTAAGTGATTCAAAGTCACTGCGACGGCTGGGTAAAACACCCCCTAAAGCGTCACGCCTCGCGCGCATATACTTCATTTCTGGCGTATCTTCTGCTGGCCGATAATAAGGTACATTTTTGATTTGATCGCGAGTTAATGGAATATTAAAACGCTGACAAAAACTCTCCATCTCGTCCATATCAAGTTTTTTAAGCGAGTGGGTTGGGTTTTTTGCTTCGCCCGACTTACCCATACCATAGCCTTTAACTGTTTGAGCTAAAATAACGGTAGGCTTTCCTTTTGTGTGAGTGGCTTCATGATATGCCGCATAAACTTTGTATGGGTCATGGCCACCTCGGTTAAGCTTCATGATGTCTTCGTCAGAGTAATCTGCCACCATTTCTAGTAACTCTGGGTACTTGCCAAAGAAGTGTTCACGGGTATAGGCGCCACCCATAGCCTTATAGTTTTGCAACTCTCCGTCAACCACTTCATTCATGCGCTTTTGTAACAAACCTAATGTATCGCGCTCTAACAAAGGGTCCCAATGGCGACCCCAAAGCACTTTAATAACATGCCAACCGGCTCCCTTGAATATACCCTCAAGCTCTTGGACAATTTTCCCATTGCCGCGCACAGGGCCGTCTAAGCGCTGCAAATTACAGTTGATCACAAAAATAAGATTGTCTAGCTTTTCTCGGCCTGCAAGTGAAATACAACCTAAAGATTCTGGCTCATCACATTCGCCATCACCTAAGAAAGCCCAAACCTTACGATCACCATTTTCCACCAAACCGCGCTGCTGCTGATAACGCATAATGTGGGCCTGGTGAATAGCTTGCAACGGGCCTAACCCCATAGAAACTGTAGGAAACTGCCAGTAATCTGGCATTAACCATGGATGAGGATACGAAGACAAACCATTACCGTCTACTTCACGGCGAAAGTTGTCCATTTGCTCATCCGTAAGACGCCCTTCTAGATATGAACGAGCATAAATGCCTGGCGCAATATGACCTTGGAAAAAGATTAAGTCACCTTCTTGTTGATCTGTATTACCACGGAAAAAATAATTGAAGCCTACATCATATAAAGTTGCAGATGAGGAGAAGCTAGCAATGTGGCCGCCTAATCCATCACCATTATCATTGGCTCGCATCACCATAGCCATGGCATTCCAGCGGATCAACGAACGAATACGACGCTCTATAAATAGATCGCCTGGCATATGCTGCTCATCACTTGGAGCAATACTATTTACATAAGGTGTGGTGAGGGAATTTTCTACCTTTGCACCCTGCAACCGAGCCTGTTCGCCCAGCTGTGCCAGGATAAAACGGGCACGATCAGCACCTTCGTTTTTAATCACTGATGTTAAAGCATCCAACCACTCTTGTGTTTCGATTGGATCAATATCTGAATGAGACTGCAACACGTTTTTCTCCTATCAACTACTGCCGAAGCTTTTGCTTCTGCAAATCATAAAATAATTTGTAGTAATACTACAATAAATACAAAATTAATGCCAATTTAGACCTATAAAAGAGCACAAGAGTAAATGTTTTACATGAATTTACTAAACTCAAGAACGCCTTATAGCACGCTCTTGACGGATCGATTCTTTACCGTGCTCTATAACAGCCTCTTCAATAAAGGCTAAATGGTCGTGAGCCGCATTGCGTGCCTTTTCTGGGTCTTCAGCAACAATAGCATCCAACAAAACCTTATGCTGATGATGAATGCGCTGACGTGTATCTCGCTTGGGGTAAACACTTTCCAGATTTGTGTAAATATTTTTTTGCAATAGCGTAAACAAAGACCTCATGGTGTGCAATAAAACGACATTATGCGAAGCTTCCGCAATAGCCATATGGAATGCTGCATCAGCTTGAGTCTCTTGCTCAAATAACTTCTCTTCATGAGCAGCTTGAAGTTTCAAAAAACATTGCTGCAATCTGCTTTTGTCTTCTTCTGTACACCGTAATGCGGCGTAATAAGCCGATACACCCTCTAAAGCGTGACGAAACTCCAATAAATCATGCTGCGCTTCTGGATTAGTAGATAATAATTGGCTTAATGGGTCTACCATGCTGCTACCTATTTTCTCAGACACAAACCAACCGCCACCTTGGCGACTCATCACCAGTCTTTTATCAGATAACTTTTGCAATGCTTCTCTCAAAGAAGGTCTAGAAACCTCAAACTCTAATGCCAATTCACGTTCTGGAAGTAACTGCTGTCCAGGTTTAAGACTACCCTCTAGTATCATCGCCTCAAACTGCGCCATAATAACATCTGATAACTTGGGTTGCTTTACACGCTGATACACCATGGAGATTCTCTAATTAGACACAGGGATGCCATTTGACATTGGCATTACTAATTGCCCGAAAAGTTAAAATAACCCGACGTTACTTTAGGGTCAAGTGGGATCTCTACATTGACAAATTAACCAAATAGATGAATTTAAAGACATGGATCAAAGTATTATTGAGCGAGTGTTCGCCATAGTTTTTCCACTGGTCGCTATTGCTGCTATTGGCTATAGCTATGGCCGCTGGCGAAAGCCTGACATTACCCTAATCAACCAAATCAATATGGAAGTTTTTGTACCCTTATTGGTGTTTGTAGTGCTAGCTGATCAGTCAGTGACCATTGGCCACCTAGGGCCAATGGTGATCGGTGTGACAATTGTTGTACTTGGCTCTGGTTTATTACTGTGGCCCGTTATTGCCATATCCCCTTGGTCTACTAAAACTTTTTTGCCACCAATGATGTTTAACAATGTGGGCAATATGGGCATTCCCTTAATATTACTGGCCTTTGGGGAAGAATTTTTAGCCATTGTTGTGGTTTGTTTTATAGTAGAAATGACCCTGCACTTTAGCTTAGGGATTTTCATGATCAATCCAAAAATGCGTTTAACAAGCATACTAAAACAACCGGTTATGATGGCTACTTTAGTAGGATTTTTTGTGGCATTAAGTGGCTTTCAGCTGCCTAGCAGCGTGCACTTGCCAATCAACATGTTAGGGCAAATCTGTATCCCGTTAATGCTCTTTACCTTAGGCATTCGCCTTACTAACATCACATTTGATGACTGGAAAGTAGGCTTAGCCGGCGCTATTGCCTGTCCTTTGTCTGGCATTTTTATGGCCTTAATCGCACAATCTTTTCTTAAGCTACCTCCAGAGCAATTCGCTGTGCTTTTAGTGTTTGGCGCTTTACCACCAGCAGTATTGAATTACATGGTGGCAGAGCAGTATCAGCAAGACCCAAAACAAGTGGCATCTATTGTTTTAATGGGTAACTTAATGGCCCTGATCAGCATTCCAGTGACTTTAGCATTTGTTCTCTAAACCCCTGATAGGGCTGTGGTATCATAGTGCTAATTATTATATTCAATTTCAGCTTTAGCACCGGATAATTCAATGCCAACTTCTATGAGTGACTACTCTCACGACCATTTTTTAAAGGCCGACCTGCAAAGCAACGTAACAATAGCTTTGCTAGAGGATGTGGGTGAAGGTGACATTACAGCACGTCTTATTCCAGCAGATGAAATGGCGTCTGCAGCGGTGATTACCCGTGAAGATGCCACCATTTGTGGTGTGGACTGGGTAAACGAGGTGGCTCGCCAACTAGACCCTACCATTGCTATAGACTGGATGGTGGCTGATGGCCAACAAGCCCCAGCGAATCAACTATTGTTCCAAGCCTACGGTAATGCGCGCAGCCTACTAACCTTTGAGAGATGCGCCTTAAACTTTTTACAATGCTTATCTGGCACAGCAAGTATCGCTCACTATTATGCTGGCCTAGTCGCTGACACCCAAGTGAAGCTACTAGACACTCGCAAAACTATTCCGGGTTTACGCAAGGCACAAAAATACGCTGTCGCTTGCGGCCAGTGCTATAACCACCGCATTGGTCTTTATGATGCTTTTTTGATCAAAGAAAACCACATAGCAGCCTGTGGTGGCATAAGCCCTGCTATTGCTACAGCTAGGCAACAAGAGCCTGATAAGGCTGTAGAAGTTGAAGTAGAGTCGATGGATGAACTAAAACAAGCCTTGGATGCCCGTGCAGACCGAATCATGCTGGACAACTTCACTTTGCGTGAAATGCGAGAAGCTGTGGCGCTTGCAGCCGGACGAGCAGAGCTTGAAGCCTCTGGAGGTATTACTGAGCATACCCTGCGCCCAATAGCGCAGACAGGTGTTGACTATATTTCTATTGGCGCGCTAACCAAAGATTGCCGTGCCATCGATTTGTCTATGCGGTTTGTTTAAAACAGCATCAGGTGATCTAGCGATAGCTTAATACCAATTTCCTCACCAATTTCATGGTTATGATGGGAGTCAGCGAAGCAGGACAAGGTTTGATTACCCTCTATTAACACTCGATACAAAAAGTGAGTACCCCTAAAACGTTTACTAATAATGCGGCCCGTTATAGGGCTTTCATCCAAATGCAGCACGTCGTCTGGGCGAATAAACACTTCTGCTTTTTGCCCTATTGAAAAACCGTGAGGCCTTTGACTACACAATTTTCCTATGGGTGATGCCACACAAGTGTCACTAATGACATCACATGCCAAAAAGTCTCCTTCACCGATAAAGTCTGCTACAAATCTGCCATCTGGTTTATGGTATATATTGTATGCAGTGTCCCACTGCTGAATCCGGCCTTGATTCATAACAGCTACATGATCAGCCATAGTAAAAGCTTCTGTTTGGTCATGGGTGACTAACAAACCAGGGATTTTTTCATGCCTTAAAATAGCCCTTACTTCAGGCACTAGTTCTTCACGCAACATGGCATCAAGGCCAGAAAAAGGCTCATCTAACAATAATAAACTGGGTTTTGGTGCCATCGCACGAGCCAGAGCCACACGCTGCTGCTGACCGCCTGATAATGCATGAGGATAACGCTCTTGATAACCGTTCAAGCCCACCAAATCTAACATATTTTGAACCCGCTGAACTTGCTCGGCCTTGGGCCAATGATGCAAACCAAACGCCACATTGGCCGCAATGTTCATATGGGGAAATAACGCCACATCTTGAAATACCATACCTACGTTTCGGGTTTCAGCTGGCAAGCAGAAATCGTCTTTAGCCAGCGTCTTTCCGGCCAAACTTATGCTGCCAGATTGCAACGGCACAAAACCAGCTATAGCCCTCAATAAGGTCGATTTACCACAACCACTAGGCCCCAACAAACAGCCAATTTCTCCAATGCCCACTGCCAAGCTAACATCATGCACAATTGAATGCTGACCATAAGCAATGTTTACCTTATCAACCAGCAAATGCTGGACTGAGTTATCAAAAGACATGGTCATTAAAAATCTCTCATATTAGTGAGGCCTACGGCGGGCAATAGAAGCGTGTAACATCAACACAGGAATAAGCCCAACAAGAACAATCATAATGGAAGCAGGCGCGGCATCTACCAGCCTTTCGTCTGAGGCAAGCTCATAGACCCGCACTGCCATAGTATTAAAATTAAACGGTCGCAGTATCAAGGTTGCAGGTAGCTCTTTAAGCACATCTACAAAAACAATTAATACCGCAGTGAGTATGGAGCTGCGCATTAAAGGCACATGAATCTGACGCAATATGGCCCAAGGTCCGTGCCCCATGGATCGGCCTGCGTGATCTAAGCTAGGCTTGATTTTATCCAAACCAGCTTGAACACTTCCAAGAGCCACTGCCAAAAACCGCACAGTGTAAGCGAATAAAAGGGCTACTAAACTGCCTGATAAAAGCAGCCCAGGGTTGTCCCAACCCAAACCTTCAAATATGTCTATGAGGCCATGGTCCATCCAGGCTAATGGAATCAAGACACCTATCGCAATAATAGTGCCGGGTAAAGCATAGCCAAAACCAGCCATAGCAATCACTATACGAATGGGCTTTATTGGTTTCGTTCTTTTTGCATACGACAAAATAATGGCTAGCGTAACCGCGATAATTGCAGCCATAAACGCCAAACTAAATGAATTCCATGCTAACTCAACAAAATCCCAGCCTAAAGGTTGCGCCTCAAACACAGCCCAAAATAACAACTGAGTTGCAGGAATAACAAAACCAAAAAGCAATGGCGTCAGGCATAAGGCAACTGCTATGCCAGCCTTACCTCCCACCAAAGGAATCAAATCTGCACGTGCCTTGGACTCTGCCGCGGAGTGGTAGCGCGCACGACGCCGCGAGTAGCGCTCTAGCAACACCAACAACATAACAAAGGCCAATAAACTGGTGGCCAGTTGAGCAGCCGCAGCAGTGTCACCAAAACCATAAAAAGTTCTAAAAATACCTGTAGTAAAGGTGCTAACACCAAAATATTGTACCGTGCCAAAATCTGCCAAGGTTTCCATGAGCGCCAAAGATAAACCAGCGATGATGGCTGGCCTAGCCATAGGTAAGGCCAAGCTCCACATTGCCCGCCAGCGCGAATACCCTAAGCTGCACCCTACTTCAATACTGCTAACAGACTGTTCTAAAAAGGCTGCCCTAGCCATAAGGTAAACATAAGGGTACAAAACTAGCGACATCATCACGATCGCACCACCAATTGATCTTATTTCAAAAAACCAATAATCACCGTAGCCTAATTCCGTGAGCTCCCTAATCCACGTTTGTACTGGCCCTGCAAAGTCTAATAAACCGGTGTAGGTATAGGCTATAATATAAGCTGGCATCGCTAGCGGAAGCAACAAGGCCCAGCTAAACCAGCGACGCCCAGGAAAGTGACACATGCTGGTGAGCCATGCCGTGGGCACACCCAACAATAGCACACCTGTGCCTACGCCCAACAAAAGCAACAAAGAGTTGATTAGATACTCATTGAGCACCGTATCATACAGGTGCTGCCATAGCGTACCATCAGCACCCATGGCATAACTGACAATAACAACAACTGGAAGCAATATGAATGCTGCAATAACAACAGCAAACATACTTAATCCATGGCGTTTAAGCATTAATTCTATTACCTATTTCCAACCGGCCCGATCCATTAGTTGAACCGCTTGTCGATTGTTTTGACCTAAAATTTCCAACTTAATGGGATCCATCTTGAAATCGCCAAAGCTTTTGAGTGCTTGTGAAATTTCTACACCCTCAAGCACAGGGTATTCATTATTAATGCCGGCATACCATGCCTGCGCCTTGGCAGATGCCAGGTATTCTAACAGAGCTTTAGCTTGTTCAGGGTGTTTACCATGTTTAGTAACCGCTGCACCACTCACATTAAAGTGAGCACCACGTCCGTCCACCCCATCACCCTTTTGATTAGGCCAAAATACTGCCAATTTACTAGCGACAGTTTGGTCAGAAGGTTTGCTGCTATTTATCAGGCGAGCAAGGTAATAGGTGTTGGCGATAGTAACGTCACACACCCCAGCAGCTACCGCTTTTAGCTGATCCGTATCTCCACCAGAAGGTGATTTAGCCAAATTGCCAACCATTCCTTGCATCCAGTCTTGCGCAGCTTGATCACCTACTGCATTAATAGCGGCTGCTACCAAAGACTGATTGTACACATTTTGAGAAGAGCGAAGACAAAGACGACCTTGCCACTGTGCGTCAGCTAAAGCTTCATAGGTAGAGAGCTGATCACTATTTACGCGGTCTTTGGCATAAATGATGGGCCTTGCTCGAAGTGTGAGACCATACCAGTAATTTTCAGAATCTCTTAGGGCTTGGGGTATAGAGTTTTCTAACACCGCGATGGACACAGGCTTTAGCACATCTGCTTTTTTAGCACGGTGTAAGCGACCCACATCTGAGGTGATGAACAGATCTGCAGGTGTGGCGCTGCCTTCTACCTGCAAACGTTTTAAAAGAGCATCAGCCTTACCTGTCACTAAGTTTACTTCAATGCCAGTAGTTGCACTAAATTCATCTAGTAGCGGCTTAATTAATGCTTCCTTGCGGGCAGAGTAAACATTAACAACATCTGCAGCCTGGGCTACTGTCACAGACAAAAAGCTAGCTGTAAAAGTGGAAAGGATTAGTGTGTTTAGTAGATTCATGGGGTTCCTTTATCATGTCTCATATTGGTATTTATAGCGTCAGATGAATGGGCTGCTCAGTGGCCTTAATTTAACCTTCAATTGGGCAACCAACTATTCAATAGAAAAAGTATATCTAACCTTGAACGCTAATGCAAACCATTCTCATTAAGATTATCATAAAATTTTAGTTTTAATTATTTGGAAAAATAGTGGCTTTTTAATACATTTTGGAGGCAATGCAGCTACACATAGAATTGATCAGCTGGTAGAATGCGCGGCTACAACGTCCCAGTAGCTCAGCTGGATAGAGCAGCCGCCTCCTAAGCGGCAGGTCGGAGGTTCGACTCCTCTCTGGGACGCCACTCCCCCTTCTCCCCTAGTATCATCCAAGTCTTTCTGCGCCTAAAATTCCTTGAAAAGCCCGTAATATGGGTATACTCTATTCCCATGCGGTTATTTTCGGTATCACCAAAGCCTACATTCTTTGGTACATAGGTTGGTACATAGATTAGCAAAAAACAACCTGTGTACCAAAAAACGGCCTAACCTATAAAAATCTGTGTACCAAAAACCTACGCTTAAGGTACATAAACACACTGGGGAGCAACATGCCAAAAATAGTAACACCTTTAACAAACACCCAGTGTAAGCATGCCAAGGCAAAGGACAAGGAGTTCACACTATCGCATGGTGGAGGCATGGGTTTACGTATAATGCCTAGCGGAAGAAAAGAATGGTTATTTAGGTACACAAAGCCCTACACCAAAACTAGAACAGCAATACAGCTTGGCATTTACCCAGCTACCAGCATTAAGCAAGCTCAAGATAAGCGAGATAAATGCCTTGAATTAATTGCCGATAACAAAGACCCACTAAGCGTTCGCATTGAACAAGACCACAAAACCGAACTACAAAAAGACAACACGTTTAAGTATGTATCGGAACAATGGATGGACGACAAAAAGCGAAAGGCAAAGGTAAGCCCTGAGACAGCCAAGGATATTTGGAACTCACTGGAAAACCATATTTTCCCCAAGCTAGGAAAACGTCCAATTGATGAACTCAAACCAAAGATGGTGGCCGACGTAATTAAGCCCCTTGAGGCCAAAGGATCTCTTGAGCTAGTTAAGCGCCTATGCCAGCGTATTAATGAAGTTATGGCGTTTGCCCTTAATGAGGAAATTATCACGGACAACCCCCTAGCCCATATCAAGGGAAAGTTCAAAACCCCCACCACCACGCACAACCCATCATTAGAACCTAAAGACTTACCAATCTTAATGGCGGCAATCACTGGCGCAAACATGGCGATACCTACTCGACTGTTGATTGAATGGCAGTTACACACGATGGTAAGGCCAAACGAAGCGGTAGGAACCAAATGGGGCGAAATAGACCTAGATAACAAGGTATGGACAGTACCCAAAGACCGCATGAAGAAAGTCGGCACCAACAAGCAGTGGGAAGAGCGCAAAGATCATGTGATCCCCCTTACTAACCATACTATAAGCCTACTCCACCAAATGAAGCCATTCAGTGGCCACCTAGAGTATGTATTTCCTAATCAACGTGACCGTCATGAAAAGGCTGGGCCAGACTCAGCAAACAACGCTTTAAAGAGAGCGGGACTAAAAGGTAAGCAAACAGCCCACGGCATGCGGACAATGGCCAGTAGCACCTTGAATGAAGAACAGTTCAACCCTGATGTTATTGAAGCAGCTCTGTACCACTTAGACCCTAACGAGCAAAGGCGCACGTATAACCGTACTGATTACTTTAAGCAAAGACGCGTAATGATGGAATGGTGGAGCAACCGAATAGAACAAGCTATCAACGGTACGATGGAAGAAACCGAAGGTAACAAAGGCTTACGGGCCGTTAGCTAACCAGCTTTACTATGTCTAGGCTAATTACCGAAAAGGCGGCATACCTACCCGCTCTGGCATAGTATCTTTTTTGTAGGCCGCAGAGGTGCGAGATGGAAACACGCATAAGGGAAACGTTAATAAACTGGGCGAAGTTTAAAGATCAAGTGCCTGTGAATAATTCAGACGAAGATCCACTCTATAGGCAGAAGCTTACCTTATTATTTACGGGCCAAGAATCGTTAAATAATAGTACTTACAAAGAATGGTCAAAAGACGTACAGAGTCGACTTGAGGCGATTGAGAGCAACGACTACTCCTTTACTCAAGGAGAGTGTTTAGCAGGGCTAATTGTCGATATGGTTGAAGACCATCTTTGTATTGAAAGCTGGGAGGACGATAGAGTAACAAACCAGCAGTGGCTGGCGTTTAAGGCAATGTGGCATGCTATTGAGTCATTAACTACCTTTAGCTCTAAGGATTTACTAGAGGCTCTTGATGGTACTTCCATACATGATAGCAAGCCTTCCCACCGGCAGATCATAGAGTCTGTGGAGTTAACTGAGAAACGCTTCTTGTCAGCAATGAAGGGTTCTATTGAAGGCGACATCTCTCCCCTGCTTGATTTATGCGACGCAACTTTTACGACCTTACTTCACGCCAAGCAAGTCTCCACAGTAATGGCTAAGGGAGCGGGGCCAAGAAAAGCTGCTCTAAAAAGGAACAAACCATACAGGGACACAGAAAAGCACGCAATATCACTCTATGAGAGAAAAAATCAAGGCAAAGAATGGAATAGCATGCTCGACGCGGTCAACGTAATTGAGTTCAGGGTGATGGAGTATGGAAAAAAAGTTGGCGTGCATTGGACTACCAAGATTCAGGCTAACAAACTCATTTATTCATGGATACTGGCTCACAACAAAAACAAATAAGACCCTAGTGCGCGCACTAAGGTACTACTGCGCGCACTCGGTCTATTGCAGATTAAATCAATTACTTATATTCCTCTAGCGAGCCGTCATAAGACGCGCTGGCACTTAGCTAAAAGTTAGAGGAAGACATGATGATTGTATTTGATAGCCCATACCAAACCCGCCAGCAAATCGAAAAACTACTGCACATTTCACGTTCCACCATATATCGCTGGATTAAAGAAGGTAAATTTCCTCCCCAAATTCGATTTGGCGCCAATATGGTGAGGTGGAAAACCTCACACCTTGAGACATGGATGGTGGATAGAGAATCTACTAATCGTGGAGGTGACTCTGATGCGCAATCATAATCCTGTAAAGCGTTTCTTTGCCCTTCCACCTAGCCGTAAGAGGGCAATTGAGGCTAAGTGTGCCGAATGTATGGGTTGCACCGAAGACCATCTAGAAGAAGAGTTTAAGAGGGAAATTCGTAACTGCACTGCACCACACTGCCCATTGTATCCATTAAGGCCTTATCAGGTAATTGAAAATATCCCACCAAAGTAATTATCAGCAGAAGAGCGGGTGAAGCTACGGCTGGCTTCATCCGCTCTTGTTGCGACTTGGTAGGTGTTTCATATTATCTTATAGCGGGCCATCTAATGAATACGACAAGTCAAAGCCCATACGTAATAGGCGATCGCTCGTATGGCATCAACACTAGCAATAACAAGTACGCATGTTACACAGGCATACTGAACGCTATGCACGGGCAAATGCAGGCAATGCTCAGCCACCACAACAAAGTAATCGTAGTACGTGTCGACCTGCACTGTGACAAATACACACCATGCAACACTGAGCTGTCTAGGCTGATGGATAAGGTGCGTAAGCGGCTCTACAGCCACTACAAATGCACGCGCTTTGGTTATCTATGGGTACGTGAGCAGGAGCGATCAAAGAGCCAGCACTATCATGTAATGCTTATAATCGACGCTAATAAGATACAGCATCCTTCAGCACTGTTGGGTTGGTTGCAGGAACGTTGGTCTGTTAGGGGGCATCCTAGACCATACGTGCCAAAGCACTGCTTTTATAAGATAAATCGTGGTGATGACGAAGCATTTGGTGAGGCGTTGTATAGATGCTCATACTTGGCCAAGGCGCGAGGTAAAGGTTATGGCGGCATGAACTCTAATAACTACTCGGGAAGCCGAATTAAAGTGATGACTCGATAATCTACCCATCATTAAAGCACACGATAACTAAGCTTAAAAAACACCCTTATAGCAATTTCTAACAAGAACTAATGAGCACTGTTAACATTGCAGTGCTGTACGAGCGAACGCATCTTAGAGTATGGCTGTAAGGTGCTTAATCGACGTTAGAGCGGGTGTCGAGTTAGTAAGGGTAATAGCCAAAGCATAAGCATTTTACAGATGCTCATACTTAGCTAAGGCCCGAGGTAAAGGCTATGGCTGCTTGGGCGTTAGTCTCTAACAACCTGCATGCCTACTCCCCTAGATTTATCTTTCAACATTGGTTTGCAGATAGCCTAATATAGAGTCTGTGCCACCTAAGACTGCTTGGAATAATTCCCAAGCCTCTTTATCATTGGCTTCTTTGAAATAATCATAATGGCACTGTTGGTTTTTAGCAGTCTTAATGTCACTGGTTTTAGTGATAAAACTTAGCCAATCCCATTCATCCATTAAGCCCACTCCACATTTCTTTTGAAGAGGTTTACGATGACGTTTAAACGGATTCATCTCAGGATCTGTCATTTCACTTACATTGATTGATAGTCTATTTTCTTGGAACATTAACTTTTGATAAACCAAAGTTCTGAAGCCCACCTGCGCATTACTGCTGAGTTTTAACTCTCCATTTATTGAGGCTTTATGAAGCTCAAAACCATTATTCATGTTTTGTTTTTGTGGAAGCTCGCTTTCTATAAAATCTACTTGATCTAGTGTCAGGCTGAAAGAGCCATCTTTAAAATTAAAAATGGCTAGCTTTGATACCTTTTCAATTTGCTTAGCCTTTTGTTTTAATAGCTCTTCAGCTTTGTTAGCCTTTATTTTCAAGGCGTTATTCTTAAGTCTGATTCTATTTTTTGCCTTTTTTTCCTCAAGTATGATTTCTATTTGCCTTTGCTTTTCTAATCGAATGATTTCTATTTGCCTTTGCTTTTCTTCCCAAATAGGTTTTTTCTTTTCCCATATATTGCCACTTTCTGACATTATGTTGGCATTGTATATCTCAAAGGGTTGAATAGTGTAGTAGGCGCCTCCCATCCGCTGAACATTAACTTCATTTAGAGTGTTGATTTCGTTCAGCCATTCTGGGTGCTTTTCAGCAACGAACCTTATAGACCAGTTAACAAAGTCTTCGTGAGTTGGCACAAATCCTTGATCATATGCCTCTAATAATTTATCTGGGTTTACGCCTATACCAAGCTCATAATAAAGAAACTCTTCATGAGTTTTGTAGGGCTTTGTGCCACAGCTAGCCGAACCGACCCCTTTTTTTGCGATATGATTTGAAATGGTAATATCTTCATACTGTTTGAAGAGCATTTCATAGGCTTCAGCTACTGTCTTGCCATGCCTTGTTTTATAATCAAGAAGGTTAAAATCAGCTAGTTTGAGCATCTCCACATTGAGTGACAAAAGCTTACTTGTGTCCCATGTATAGCCCAAAGCCTTGCAGCCTTTCGCTGAGAGTGGTACAAAAAAACCCTCCTTCTCGATCATGCTTAAGGTGTAATCCAAATCCCAAAGGCCCTTTGCCCAAAGCTCTTGGTCCTGCATTACTGTTGCGAGTGCTAACTCTGCGGGTGCAAACCTAAACCTAACACTTCCACAGTTGTTTACCTTGTGCTTTACTGCTGAGAGTCTCATTGGGTCTGTAATTGGACAAAGGGCGGTGCGGCTTCGATTACCATCCCTGTCTAGACGCTCCTTCATCGCCTTTGACTTGAGGTAATTTTCTATCACTTTGTGCTCTTCATCGGTATAGTCAAACCGGTCATAGTTGACCGCATAAAACATGGTAATAGTAGAGAGCACCCCCCAAACATTATAGTCACGCGGATTAAAGTCATTCTTACCTGAGTCTTTGTAAGTCCAATGGTCAGGCTTCGCTGTGGCGATCGCTAATATTAACTCTTTATAAAGCTTTATTCCCTCATCAAAATTTATGACTGAATAGTCCATAAGGGCCGCATCACATCGCTTAAAAGCAAACTCTTCTGTAACCGCTTTAGCATTACTACCGCCCACGGTTGGAACCTTAAATTCAGTCATTATCTTCATGCAGACTGCTTTTGTTAAAATTAGCCCACCTACCTCTTCTTTCCATAAATAGCTCGTGTAATGGTAATTATTAGCGAGAATTTGTGTCCGATACTCTTCAAGACGCTTGTAATCCTTGATAACTCTATTAACGCTTGGGAGTGGCACCTTGAGAAGAGCGCTCTGCTTAACATGGTTATCAAACATCTCTTTGGCTTCGTCTGCTAAAATCCATCCATCAAATAACTCAGAATCAATATTTGGCGCAAGATCATTGTCTGGTTGTGAAGATTTGATAGCATCACCACAACTTAGCCCACGGCTGGTCAACTCAGTTCGATACTCAACATTGTCAGGAGTCGCTTTAACTAAACGACACACAGTCTTATCAGACCAGCCTGATAAGTCCTGAGACAGTGCGTGTGTTGCCATCAATGACACGCACAATAACCAAATAACTCTGATGTATATATTCAACTCAACCACCCCTAACAACTTAAGCTTTATATTAGATAGTACTGGCATAAGTTTGTTTTATCTATAGGAAGACTTCTGATTTAAGCCTTACAGCATTTTCTAAGCACCGCTAATGAGCATTGGCGGCAATGTAGTGCTAAATGAACGAACGCAGCTTAGAGTATGGCTGTAAGGTGCTTAATCGATGTTAGAGTGGATGTGAAATGGGTAAGCGATATGGCAGCTAAAGCTTGAGGTAGATGCTAGTCTGGCCATGCATGCGAATAACCTAATGTGATAAAATACACCTGACAGATTTATCAAAAGGAAATCAACATGGCATCACATGGCGGTATCAGAGAAGGTGCAGGTAGGCCAGTAGGAGCTGGTAATAAGGCAACGTCGGAGCTTAAGTTCAACCTATCTGAGTTGGCTCGGCAGTACACCAATGACGCCTTGGATACACTAGTAGATGTCATGAAGTCAGGTCAGAGTGATTCGGCTAGGATTGCGGCTGCTACCGCGATACTTGATCGGGGGTACGGTAGGCCAACAACGGCTCAAGTTGATAACTTAATTGGCCATGAAATTACGGCGTTTGAGGTTGTGGCTGATTATTAAGCAGGAAAAGCCACTCTATTTTCCACTAAGATAAAACTTTAATTTAACTAGACAGATTGCGTTATTGGTACACAGGTTGGTACATAACTCGCATAGTTAAAACATATAACCACTAATTATAAGCATTACAGGCCTAGATAGGCCGTCTCTCTGGGACGCCATTTTTTCCTTGAAACTCCCCTCAACCCTCTGTTTTAAATCATTTCATTAATGTTAGCTTTTGGGTTTGAACCAAATGGATGACCATCTTAGCTCTTATGTATTCTTTCGTAACAACGTTTATTGCTCAAGCTTTTTGCGCAATAACTCGACACGCTTAAGGTTAGTCCCCATATCAGAGTGACCAACACGAGAAGCACTTTTGACATGGATCAGCTGATCTTTAGCATCAAATAAAATTTCAAAATCGTCAATGAATCCCATAAGGGGGGTGGTGAATTCATAGTGTCTATAATTCTCAAATTCTTTAACCAAAGACGCCTGTGGCATAACTTCAATGACTGCCTTTAGCTTTAACCAAGTTTCATTAGCATGACCCTTTGTAACAAAAGAATCGACCGACTTGCTCGCTTGTGAAGTTTGACTACTTACGCAATTTGGGCTTTTATTGCACTCAGTCAGTTGCCCCCAAGCTAAGCCTAGAGTTGCTGGCCCAGTATGCTTTTTGTTGTACCAGCGTGAGCCAAAAATCGTTAATAGCATTAGCACAATTATCAAACCGACACTAGAAATCAGCAAAAGGTTATGTTTCATATTTAGATTAGACTGCACTATTTTCAGTGGATCGGGTGTGGTATTTTCCTATGAAAGCTGTATAGCTAGGCTCGGTATGAATGAGCTCTTGCTGCATGAGCTCATGTAAGTCAGGCAGCTTATGAAAGGGCACAGATGGCAAGGTGTGGTGTTCTGTGTGGTAGGACATGTTCCACGAAACAAACCGCACAAACGTGTTAGTACTGGTTGTGCGTGTGTTATCTAACATATTTACCACCTGAGGACAGAGCCCGTGCTCTGCCAATAGATAACCTCTTAAGAATGGCTGCCCCAGCAATAATGGAAGAATCCAGCACCAGAAAAGGCTCATAGAGCCATTAAAGATCGCACCACCTAAAATCAACGTATAGATCAAAATTAGTAAACGGGCTTCTGTGACAATAAATATTTCTGCATTTTTTGGCACAAGCTTTGGACTAGCTAGACCAACTGAGTTTTCTAATAGTGTTTTAAAATGTCCCAACCAAGTTGGGATTCCAGAAAAATAGCTAACGTAACTTAATGTGTTGTTTGGTTTTTCGTAATCTAATTCAGGATCTTCTCCTGGAATTTGTGTGAAGCGGTGATGTGCGAAGTGGAAATACTTAAACCATGTGCAAGGTAAGAAGATCAAAAAACCACATACCCTGGCAGCAGCGTGGTTCAACCACCCACTTTTGAAAGCGCTCTGATGTATAGCTTCGTGCAGCACAGTAAACACAAAAACTATTAAAATTCCTTGCGGGATCAGTAATAATGGCCAGCCAGGCACACTTAAATGAATGGCAACCCCAAAGGCTATAATTAATCCCCAGTGGAAGAACAGACGAATCAAACCCGGTTTATTAGATCGTTGGTTAAGCTTCCTACGCGTATGACTAGGGAGGCTATTAATAAAGCTCTTGTGGTCCATTTTTTCATCCAATTCAATCTCAACTGTGTTCAATTGTATGCTCCTGGCACCCTTAGGGTAGATTGTATTTTAGCCATTAAAGGCCTATGAGTATTGTTAAACACTGGACCGGTTATAGTGTAACGTATCATTGTTTGATCACACCTCCTATTTTTTACATCCTTTTTCAGCTTTGATTCAGACGTGAGCCAAATCACTAACAACACTCCAATACATAAAACTTTACATAGCCCTTAGCACGCCTAAGAGGAATTGGTCTAAATACCTTTAATTTCAATTTATATAAAAAACAATAAAAGGCGTATTACCTTTAACGCACTCAAACGCATCTCCTGATATATGGTAACCTCAGGAAATATTTAAAAGCTCTTGAAACACCCCACAAACAGAATGCTCATGCATGTTAAAGACAAAACAGGCCTTGCCATTATTTTAAGCCTTGTGGCTCTCACGCTTTTTGATGCAATGGGCTTAGTGATCAAACACCTTTCTACCAGCTATAGTGCCGCCGAATTATCAGCGTGGAGAAACTTGTTTGGGCTTGTTCCTTCTATGATTGCTTTGTGGTCCTCGACGCTATGGCGCAAGTCTGGCAAGCACTTCAAACTGCGCCAATGGAAACTTGCACTGCTGCGCGGTGTCATTGTGACGTTAGCCCAGCTTTGTTTTTATATGTCATTAGGATTAATGGCGTTTGCTACTGCGTCTACCATTACCTATGCAAGCGCATTATTTACCACTGCACTAGCTATTCCACTGTTAGGTGAACGCGTAGGCTGGGTGCGTTGGAGTGCGGTATTGGTGGGGTTTGTGGGCGTATTAATGATCATTCGGCCAGGAAATATGGGGTTTTCCTTGTATATGCTTTTACCTTTGGCTGCTGCCGTATTTTACGCTTTAGTGGGCGTCACTGCGCGCTTGTTTGATGAGGATGTGCCTAGCCCATTGATCAACCTTTATACCTCGGCCACATCCTTGATTGGGGCGTCTTTGATTGCCTCCTTCTGGGGTGGTTTCACACCCATAGCTTCGTTGAGCGATATAAGCTGGATCATATTGATGGGCACCTTTGGTGGCACAGCCGTGTTATGCATGGTGATTAGCTATCGTATGACCGAACCAAGCAATTTGGCACCATTTAGTTATTTTGGGATTCCACTGGCATTCATTTTAGGCTGGCTGTTTTTTGACGAAGCTCCATGGGAGACTTTACTCCCTGGAGCTTTGTTGATAGCCGCTGGCGGGCTACTTATTGTGTGGCGAGAAAGGTTAGGTTCCAAAAAATAATGGTTTATTGATTAACTACCTACCAATAAAAAACCAAACACTTTTTTAACAATGGGTATAGTCGCTGTTTAAGCAGCGGTGCACCATTGTTTGAGCTTGATCCAAGTGAGCCGGCGTCATTTTATTAGCAATACTGTCTTTATAGGTGCCCGCTGAAGCATCGCCATTTTCAGCACTGATATGCCACCACATATACGCCCTTAAATAATCGGCATCAACACCTTCTCCATTCACATACATCACACCAAGGTATGTTTGGGCATGGTCATAGCCCTGCTTGGCAGCTAAAGTGAGCCACTTTATTGCAGTAGTATCGTTCTCTTCTACGCCTTTACCTACATCGTACATGCCACCCAAGTTAGATTGGGCCGCAGCGTCTCCTTGGTTGGCCGCTAAGGTATACCACTTTGCGGCTGTCTCATGGTTTTGCACTACCCCAGTGCCACTATCATACATAAACCCTAAGTTAGATTGGGCCGACGCATTGCCCTGCTTGGCAAACACTTCCCACTGAGACAAGGCTGTTGCAAAATCGCCTGCATCATAGGCCTTGAGCCCTTTATCAACATTAGCTAACGCTGTGCTCACCATTAATAGTGAAAAGGTAAAACTGATTAATGTGTGTTTAGTCTTCATAAACTGGCGCCCTGGGTTTTATACTGCATAGCCTTCAAGGGTAAAGCGTCTGGCAAGCTCTGCAATATGAGCTGGCCCAACTTCACAACAACCTCCAATCAAACCTGCGCCATTGTTGGCCCATTGCAATGCAAACTCCGCATAAGCTTCTGGGTTAAGGTCTGCTCTGGATTCCATAGATTTCACAGTGCCACCAGGCTTTAGGCTATCAACAGAAGTAAAACCATTTGCATAAGCCCCAGTTAAGCCATGATCTGACTTCATCTGTGGCCAGGAGGCCAAAATGGCTTCTGGTTTGCTACAGTTTAGCAATATTGCATCAGCACCATGCTCATGTAACATTTCCACCGCTTGGGATAAAGGCTCCCCACTACGCAGCTGGGCTTGATCATTGTCTTGTATCGTTAACGACACCCATACCGGTAAACCACTGGTTTTAGCAGCTAACAAGGCCGCTTTAGCTTCGGCAATAGATGACATGGTTTCACACAGAAACACATCCACGTGAGCAGTTTGAATGGCCACTATTTCACTGTAACTAGCTATCATTGCCTCGTATTCAGGGGCCACTTCAGCATGATAGCTTGCCACTAATGGTGGTAAACAGCCGGCTATTTTCACGCCTTCAATAGCAGCTTTGCTGCGTGCAGTAGTAGCTGCATTTATGGCAGCCATCTGCAGCTTTTCAAAATCTTCCACCTGACCATCTCGTTTTAGCCTTTCAGGTGTCATCGTGTAAGCATTTAAAGTAATTACACGAGCACCCGCTAAAATATAGTCAATGTGTAAATCACGCACAATTTCAGGCTCATCAATCATTACTTGGGTAGACCAAAGTGGGGTAATTTCTTTGCTACTGCGTTTGATCAACTCTTGGCCCATGCCGCCATCTAACAAAGTAATCATGGATTTGTTTGAAGTCATATTTAAAAATACCTTATATTAATTGTCTGTGGCCCACTAGGTGTGGTGTAAATTACTTTGTCCTATTAGAAATCTTTGTTAGGGTTTGAGGTAGTCATCAAGAGCTTTGGTTCTGCTGCCATCTTCATGCCACAGAATTGGAAAGTAGTTTTCATCTAGCTGATTGTCGGCTAAGTGTTTGTAACGGCTATAGGTGGGGCCTATGCCTTGTGCAAATTTAGCAGGGTCATAAGTGGCATCACAGCGCATTAAATGAAGCACTAATGCTCGCCTGGGCTTGTCAGATTGGTTGGCCCCAGAGCCATGCCATGTCCAACCATGATGCACTGATCCACCACCCGCTTTTACTTCAACATATTTAATGTGAGGCTTTACACCTTCTCGCTGAGCAGCAAGGTGCATGGGTTTTTGATAATCATCTGGGCCATGAAACTCCCCAGATGGAGCGCTCTTTTGCCATTGATTGGAATAAGTTACAAATTCTAACGTACCGCCTTGTTTGGTGGTGTCATCAAGGGCAATCCAACAAGAAATAAGATCGCTTGGTGTAAACCATGACAAGTATGAGCTGTCTTGATGGTAACCCAGTGACCTTGCACCTGCTGGCTTAGACAGTAAATTGTCAATCATTATTCGCACCCCAGGCCAGCCTGCTAATTGGGCTATGCTCTTGCCTAAGTCTTCACTTAACACCACCTGGGCAATGCTGCGGTTAGCTTTCCAGCCATTGCACACTTGACGTGTGAGGCTTGGATCACCTGTGCCATGCTGCCAATTCACTTCATCTGGCGTCACCCCAGTTTCAAAGACTCCACTGTAAACGTCTTCAAAGGCTTGATGTAAAGAGGGCAATGTCTCAAGCTCAAGTATTTCATCCACTACAAGATACCCTTGTTCATGATACTTTTGCTTGCTTGTGTCCGTTGGCTTAAACAACATAACCACCCTACCCCATTCTTCTTTTAGGTGAGTATATATAATAAGAAACAAACAATTCAACTGATTCATTAATACATTATAATGCATCCATCAAACCTACTAAGGAGTTAACCATGCAGCTTAGCCAAGTGATTAATATGTCCACTCACCCTATTCAAAACAGTGAGTATGAGCAAAGCTGCAAACGTGCGTTTGATAAAGCTGGCGTTTTGGTGCTCAAGGGGTTTCTCACACCACCTGCGCGTGCTGCTATTGTCAATGAAGGCAGCAACAAACAATCTTGCGCTTTTTATACCCGCTCTGGTCATAATGTATACCTCACTCAAAAAGACCCAAGCTTTGCTGATGATCATCCTAGAAATCAGTGGGTTCAGTCTTCCAAAGGCTGCATTACTGATGAGCAAATAGGGCTAGACTCACCCCTTCGCACCCTTTACGACTCGAAGGAGCTGCGCTCGTTTTTAGCCTTTGTAATGGGAGAAAAGAAACTCTATCCCTATGCCGATCCACTATCATCTATCAACTTACATTACGCTAGTGAGGGACAAGAGCTAGGCTGGCATTTTGACAATTCGTCGTTTGCCATCACGTTGTTGGTTCAAAGTCCAAAAGCAGGCGGACAGTTTGAATATGTGGCAAAGCTTAGAGATGCAAGTAAAGGCGATATGAATTACCCAGGGGTAGGGCTGGTATTAAATGGAGAATTAGAAGGGTTAGCTTTAGCCATTGATGCTGGCGACCTAGTGCTATTTAGAGGAAGAGATGCACTCCATAGAGTGACTCCTACACAAGGAGACACCACACGCATGTTGGCGGTGCTGGCTTACAATGCAGAAGCTGATATTGCTCTGTCTGAATCGGCCCGTATGACTTTTTATGGGCGCTTAAAATAAAAAAACAGGCTTGGGTTGTTCAACCACACAAGCCTGTTAGTTGAGGGGTTTTAGCTTAGCTAAACCACCAGCGCTCTGCAGCTTTACCACCGTCAAGCTCCCAGTTTGCCGCCACGGTGCCGTGGGCAAGCTTTTTACTTAGCGCATGCACATTGTTAGCAAACATCGGAATCAACGCACCACCATCATCACTAATCAATGATTGGCACTCATAGTAAATCTCACGACGCTTGGCCAAATTCACTTCTGCGCGCCCCAATAAAACCAGCTTATTAAAACGCTCTACCGAAGCACCTGTGCGCCATGCGGTGTCGTTCCATTTACCATCAGCCATATAAGCTGCGGTAAACATCCAGTCTTCTGTAGGACGTCCACCCCAATAGCATGCAGACCAAGGCTTCTTGTTCCATACATTAGACCAATAACCATCTTTTGGTTCACGCACTACTTCTATATTTAGACCCGACTTAGCCGCTGATTCTTTCATCAACAATGCGGCATCTACAGCACCAGCAAAGGCGGCATCAGAAGCAGACAACTGAACATTAGAGCCATCATACCCTGCCTTTTTAAGATGATACGCCGCTTTGTCTGGGTCATAGGTCCGCTGCGCTAGGTCACTATTATGATAAGGGTTGGCAGTAGAAATAGGATGATCATTACCAATTGCACCATGGCCTGATAAAATCTTAGTCACTAATTCTTCACGATCTACAGACAGCTTACATGCCATTCGGAAATCATAATTATCAAACGGTGAAGCATCTACCCGCATAGGGAAGGTGTAATGCAAAGTTCCAGTAGTTTCTAAAATATCCAAATTCGGGTTACGCGCTAACAAATGCACTGTTTTAGGGTCTACTCGACCAATGGCATCCACATCACCATTCATCATGGCATTTTGGCGAGCTACTGTATCCAGCAATACCAGAAGCTCTACTTCATCAAAATGTGCAGCGTCTTGCTTCCAATAATTTGGGTTGCGATACAATTTGGCACGGACACCTGGCTCATAGCTTTCCAAGACATAACCGCCAGTACCTATGCCAGAAGCCCAATCTAACTGACCATCACGCACTGGTAAGATGGGGAAGTGATAATCACTCACAATAAAGGCAAAATCTGCACTTGCATTAGCTAAGGTAAACACAACATCATTACCGTTAATGGCAATGTCTGTTACATCTGCCAGCAGAGATTTACCAGCAGATTTGGTATCTTCACCCATATGAAAGCGAAAGGAAGCCACTACATCAGCGGGCGTTAGGGCTTTGCCATCATGAAAAGTAACACCTTGGCGTATTTTAAAGGTCCAGGTTTTAGCGTCTGACGAAGCGCCATATTCAGCAGCCAATTCTGGGATCAACTGGCCCTCTTTGCTCACTTCAGTCAGGTGGTTAGCATAGGCATACAATACATCACGTGACATACCATTTTCTATCGTGCCTGGGTCTAAGGAATCTGTAGTAGAGCCATGGCCCATACCCACTCTAAATTTGCCACCTTTTTTAGGCATGCTAGCCACTGCACTTCCAGCCATCGCCATTGCTGTAGGTAATATAATACCCGCAGCAAGACTTGTGGTAACAAACTGCCTACGGCCCATGTCTGCAGTGAGTGGGTTAAATTGATCGGTGTAAATTTTAGACATTATTTTTATTCTCCAGTTAAAAAAACTTACTCGCTAACCAAGGTAATTTACGCAAAATTCAAAGTTAATCGATACTTTCTATAGCTACTATTTTAAGCAGCTGGAGGCCAATCAATCTCGACATAAAAACAGTTAGAGCAATCAAGATAACACAAAAAAACACCCCTGTTAACAAAACACCAATTAAGTGACTGCATCATTATAAATACGCAATACTCCTTGCCAATGGCCATAGGCTGGGTGTTAGTATGTTGGGTATCGCACGATTTTAACCTTAGCTCATGGAGAACCTATTCACGTGCATCCTATTTTAACCACCGTCATTCAGCGCTTGGGCTTGGGGTTTCTCACACTGTTTGTAGTGTCTCTTATTATTTTTAGTGCCATAGAGTTTTTACCTGGAGATTTCGGTCAAGCAGTGCTTGGGCAAGCAGCCCTTCCTGAAACAGTAGAGGCGTTTCGTCGTGAATTGGGACTCGATAAACCTCCCATAGAGCGTTACCTAAGCTGGGTTGGTAACGTCTTAAGTGGTGATTTAGGAAATTCGTTTTCGGGTCGTAATTCCTCTGGTGTAGATCGCTCTCGTGAAGTTTGGGCTTTGATACAGCCACGCTTAGCCAACACTTTATTTTTAGCGTCCATGACCGCATTGATCGCAGTGCCACTGGCTTTGGCCTTAGGTATTACAGCCGCACTCTACCGCAATTCTATGTACGACCGCGTAGTAAACGCCACCACCCTCACCACGATTTCTTTTCCTGAATTTTTTGTGGCTTACATTTTGATCTTGATCTTTGCCACTTACCTTAAAGTGTTCCCATCATTAGCTAACATTTCTGACAGCACCCCCATATTGGAAAAAATGTATAGATCAGCCTTGCCTGCTCTAGCCCTAACCCTAGTAATAGTGGCCCATATGATGCGTATGACCAGAGCAGCCATCATAAACTTGTTGGCTAGCCCCTATATTGAAATGGCACAACTAAAAGGCACTTCAAAAGTTAAGGTGGTTTTGCACCACGCTTTGCCCAACGCATGGGCACCTATCGTCAACGTGATCGCCTTTAACTTGGCCTACCTAGTGGTAGGTGTGGTAGTGGTGGAGGTGGTGTTTGTTTACCCTGGATTAGGTCAACTAATGGTAGATGCCGTATCAAGCCGAGATATTCCTGTAGTGCAGGCCTGCGCCTTAATTTTTGCCGGCACCTATATCCTACTTAATTTATTTGCTGATGTTATTTCTATCATCACTAACCCAAGGCTGTTACATCCACGATGAATACACCAACCAAGCCCAATAAGGGTTATTCCGCTGCTAATGAAGTTACCTTGGTGAAAGCACGACGAAGTGTGCTACAAAATGTTTGGCGTACGCTAAAAACTGCGCCACCCACAGCGTGGTTTGGCATGCTTGTTATTTTTTTGTATCTCATTGTAGCTTTGTTTGCACCTATACTAGCACCTCATGGCCAAGCGCAAGTATTTCCTATGGCTTATGCACCTTGGAGCGATGAGTTTCGTTTAGGCACAGATGCTTTGGGCCGAGACGTATTTAGCAGGCTTATTTATGGTGCACGCAACACCATAGGCATTGCAGTGGCTACAACCTTATTAGCCTTTTTAATTGGTGGTAGCTTAGGCCTTATGGCGGCGATTAGCCGCAACTGGTTAGACCAAGTGTTGAGCCGCTTTGTGGATGTGCTTATGGCTATTCCAAGCCTTATTTTTGCACTTATGTTGTTATCTATTTTTGGCTCCAGCGCAATTAACTTAATATTTATTATCGCAGTGTTAGATGCCACCCGTGTATTTCGCCTTACCCGTGCCGTTGCATTAAATGTAGTGGTTATGGACTATGTAGAAGCCGCAAAACTGCGTGGTGAAGGCTTAATGTGGATTATGCGCAGGGAAATATTGCCCAACATCATGCCCCCTTTAGTTGCAGAGTTTGGATTGCGCTTTTGTTTTGTATTCTTAACCATTGCGGCGCTGTCATTCCTTGGTGTGGGCATTCAACCCCCTACAGCAGACTGGGGGTCTATGGTGCGAGAGAATGCAGGGCTTATTCAATTTGCCGAATATGACTTAACGGCCGCCCTAACACCTATGATTCCTGCTGCAGCTATCGCCCTATTAACAGTTGCTGTTAATTTTGTAGTGGATTGGTTTTTACATCAAACAAGTGGATTACGCGATGAGCACTAATGACGTTTTACTAACCATGTTAGATGTGCATATTGATGGCTACAGCGATGACCGCTGGCATCACATTATTAAAGGCGTAGATGTCACTTTAAAGCGTGGTGAAATATTAGGCCTCATTGGTGAGTCTGGCGCTGGAAAATCTACCTTGGGCCTTGCTGCTATGGGGTTTGCCCGCCCTGGGTGTAAAATTGTAAGTGGCTCTATAAAGTTTGACGGAATTGATCTGTTAAACCTAAGTCACAGCGAGCTTAGAAGCTTGCACGGCTCACGTATCGCATATGTGGCCCAATCAGCAGCTGCTTCGTTTAACCCCGCCCATCGTTTAATTGACCAAACCATCGAGTCAACAGTATCCCATGGTATTGCAGACGCTGAGACTGCTAAAAAGAATGCCATTGAGCTCTACAGAGACCTGCAACTTCCAGACCCAGAAAACATTGGCCAACGTTACCCCCACCAGGTCTCTGGTGGCCAGTTGCAGCGCGTAATGACTGCCATGGCCATGTCATCTAAGCCAGATCTAATTATCTTTGACGAGCCCACCACAGCTCTTGATGTAACCACTCAAGTGGAAGTGCTAACCGCCATGCGCACTATTGTAGAAAAGTACAATACAGCAGCCATTTACATCACCCATGATTTAGCTGTGGTTGCGCAAATGGCCGACGCCATCAAAGTGCTACGCTATGGTGAAACCGTTGAAGACGCACCTACACGGCAAATGATGTCAGACCCTCAAGAAGCCTACACCCAATCCCTCTGGGCCGTTCGCTCCATAGAAAAACCACCACAGCCAGC
>Ga0308016_10000259_pt1 | contig 27568 bp, 20 predicted proteins | sample Neamet233_FD_203129 | JGI IMG/M metagenome (GOLD analysis project Ga0308016, IMG submission 203129) | Marine microbial communities from water near the shore, Antarctic Ocean - #233 | ecosystem: Environmental > Aquatic > Marine > Unclassified | place: Southern Ocean | collected 2014-07-28
TTGATGGATAGATTAGTTCCTTGGATATACTTGTATATCACAATGTGGTACAGACTAGAATTAGCTGTAGCATCTAACCAAGGGAAGATAGCGTTAATTGATTTATCTCTTATCCCTGACGGCTGGGATGTAGAGAAGTGGATGTACTATGCACAATCGATGAAGTTCGGTTTCGTAGATTCATTCAACGAAGGAAAGAAAGGTCAGTCTTCAGGGAAACTTGCAGGGAATATCTCTACCCAGAATAAGGTATTAGATATGGAAACTGGTAACTATATACAACAACACGTACAGCTTCTACAATTTGTAGAGGAAAATTTACAGAGTCTTTCAGGAGTTACTAGGCAGAGATTAGGATCTATATCCTCTTCAGAGTTAGTAGGTACCACGGAAAGAGCTGTTGAACAATCTTCTCATATTACGGAGAAATGGTATGACATTCATAACCATACTAAAACCAGAGTACTATCTACATTAGTAGACGTTGCAAAAGACGTGTACTCAGGAAAAACTAAAAGATTCCAATACGTAGCAGATGATCTAGCGACTATGTCTTTCAAATTAATGGGAGACGAGTTTGGTTACTCTGAGTACGGTATTTATGTGTCTAATTCTAGCCAAGATTTACAAGCATTACAAGCTCTTAAATCTTTAACGCAGGCGGCTCTGCAGAACGATAAAATGACTTTATCAGATGTTATCGACGTTTACAACTCTAATTCATTGGCTGATGTCCGCATTAAGATTAAAGAGTCTGAAGCAGAAAGACAGCAAAGAGATGCGCAAATGCAAGAACAGCAAATGCAAATGCAGCAGCAAGCAGAACAAGCTAAAGCTCAATCAGAGCAAGCCAAGTTGCAAATTGAACAAGCCAAGCTGCAGTTAGAGCAGATGAAGGAAGACCGAGAGGATGCACGGAACACTGAGAACAACACCACTAAGGTAGAGATAGCAAGAATGAATGCTATGACTAAGTTAGCAGGAGATGCAGTGGACACCGACACCAATGATAACGGTATCAGAGATGGCATCGATATGGCTAAGCTTAGCATCGAGGAGCGTAAGCTGACAGAGACTATACGTAAGAATAAAGCAGACGAAGAGATCAAAAAGACTGCTGCACGAAAAAAGCCAAGTAGCTAAAACTATAACCTATTAAATTAGGTTTTAGCTATAAAATACTGACATTATTCCTACAACCCTTGCGAAAAGGGTTGTTTATGTGGAAATGTATATATATTTTTGTTAACCATTAAAAGAAACTAGTATGGCATTTGACGATGATGACATTTTGGGAGGGCTTGATTTAAGTGTACTGGAAGGTATCGCTACAGCCCCTGAAGGAGCCGACGCTAAGAAAGAAGACGGAACGGACGCACCCGTAGAAGTAGAACCAGGAATATTTCAACCAGGTTTAGCAATTAAAGAAGTGGACGAACTTCCTATGGAGGATCCTGTTGAGGAGCCTGCTGCCAAGAAAGGTAAAAAGGAAGAACCTAAGGAAGATGAGGAAGAGGAAGATAAAGAAGACTCTGAGAAAGAAGACTTAGAAGGTGGTATAGATGCTGCGTCCGAAGAGGGAAAAGAAGACGAAGAGGAAGTAAATGCCTTTAAGATGTTTGCAGAGATGCAAAGAGAGAATGGTATTATAGACTTTGAAGACGGCGAGTTTGAAGATTCAGACGAGTGGTTGATGAGTAAAGTAAAAGGTTCTGTAAGTAAAGGAGTAGAAGATTATAAAGATACAATGCCTCTAGAGGTTAAGTACCTACTTGATAACTACGAAGAAGGAGTTCCGTTAAAGGAGCTTTTAAACATGCAGCACCAGGAGCAGATGTTCGATTCAATCACGAAGGAGCAGATGGAGAGTAATGAAAACCTTCAGAAAAACTTAGTGAGAGAATTCCTTACACGTTCAGGATGGAGTGATGATAAAGTCCAAAAGAAGATACAAAGGTATGAAGATACTGGAGTATTACTAGAAGAAGCTGACGACGCTTTAAGCTCACTAGTTCAAGGTCAGAAAGCTCAAAAGGAGCAGTTTGTAAATGAACAGAAGAAAGTTCAGCAAGATAGAGTGCAGGCCCACGAGAAGTGGCTAGTAGATCTTAAGGATCATATCGGTGAGAAAGAGGAGATAATCCCTGGATTCACTATGTCTCCTAAAGAGAAAGAAGCTGTATACAAAGGGATAACGAAGTTAGACCGTGACGGTAAAAATGAAATAATGCGAGCAAGGGAAGTTGATCCCGAGTTTGATTTAAAAATAGCATATTTAGCTACAGTCCTTAAGTGGGATTTTTCAGCTTTCGAGCGCCAGTCTACGACTAAGGCAACTAAGAAGTTATCAGATTCAATTAAGAACACCAAGAAAGCAGGATCCAGACCAAGTAGAGGTTCTTCAAAAAATGTCGATTTTGGCACAATGAGAAAATCTATTACCTAGGGATTGCTTAATATTTATATAAACAATCGATTAATTAAATTAATTTACAATGGCAACAAACGCAATTAGTAATTTACAATTGTACGCTCCGAAGAGTTGGTCTGGTTTAACAACTGAAAACCACTTAGGAAGTGTATTCGCTCAAGAACCTACATTGGTATCCAATATCATTAGTAGAGTGTTCGGGCTAAACCAGTACGCTGGTATGGACTACTTCCTTTCAATAGGTGGTGGTGAACAAGAACTTCCAGATGATAACGACTTCGAGTGGTTATTGAAAGGTGATGACGAAAAAGCTTTACCTATTATGACCTCTATCACTGATGCAGGTAAAAAAGGTGAAAGTGGTACAGTTATTCTTTTAGAGTTAGGTGAAAAGTATTTCGCTAAAACTGATAAGCTTATCTTAGATGATGGTGAAACAGCTTTACGTGTTATGCAAGAACCTTACATGCAAGGAACTAACTGGATTTACCCTTGTCAAGCTATGGTATTTTCTACTGTCGCTGTTGCAGCATCTTTATTAGCTGCTGGTGCGAAGGTAAGTAAAGAATACTCTCCACAGGAAAGAACATTGAACAGAACTTATGGTGAAACAAGCTATACTTCTCCGTTCAAAATGAGAAACTCTCTATCTTTCATGTCTAAGACTTATACAGTGCCTGGTAACATGCACCAACGTCCGTTAGTTATTGAAATGCTAGATCCTAAGTCTAACAAGACTTCTAAGATTTGGACTCAATATGCTGAATGGGAATTCATTTGTCAATGGGCTAAGGAGAAAGAACGTATGTTATGGTTCTCTAAATCTAACAAACAAGCGAATGGTACTTACAACATGATGGGTGAGTCTGGTACTCCAATCATCGAGGGTGCAGGTATCCGTGAGCAAATTTCACCTTCTTACAAATTCAATTATAACGAGTTTACAATTGACTTCTTAGAAGATGTATTATTGAATTTATCTATCAACATCCTTCCAGAAGACCAACGTCACTTCGTTGCCTTTACAGGAGAGCGTGGTATGGTACAATTCCACAGAGCATTAGAAAATCATGCAGCTCGTTTCCAACCATTGGATTCTAAGCGTGTAGGAGGTTCTGGTCAAAACTTATCATTCCAAGGTCAATATAAAGAGTACATGGGACCACAAGGTATCCGATTTACTTTAGTACATTTGCCATTATATGATAATGAAGTTCGTAACCGTATTCCGCACCCAAAAGGTGGTTATACTGAATCTTACCGTTACACTATCCTTAACATGGGTACGTCAGGTGGAGAGAAGAACATCAAAAGAGTATATCCTAAGGGCCGTAAGGAACTTATGTGGCACGTAGCTGGATCTACATCACCACTAGGACCTAACACGTCGTTCTCAAAAGGATCAGCGTCTTCGGTAGATGGTTACCAATTGTTCGCACAAGCGCAACAAGGTGTACTTATCGCAAACCCTATGTCGTGTTGTGAATTAATCTACAACTCTACAATTTAAAAATAAAGAACTAATTTGAAAACACAAAAGATGGCGAAAGCAAAGAATGCTTCAGCGGTAGAGGGTAACACCTCTACCACTATAGCGATGGAGGGAGATGGTGTTTCTAATGCAGTTTTAGATAAAGTAACGTTAAAACCAATCAAGAAGCACGGATGGCTTCCCGACGATCACGACGGGAGTATTCGTTACTCTAGATGTTTTGAGAGATTGACAGTTCAATCTCAGCGTGGAACTGGAATTCTGAATACTGGGCTTACAGAGGCAGACGAACGTCGCCTTGAAAAGAAGATGAATATGTCTTCAGGAACACTTTCTAGATACAATGGTGACTATTGGAATAAATTTTTCATAGACGTACCTAAAGACGGAAAGCAACTTGTAATGGACAACCCAGATGATGAGTTAGTCTACTTAGTGCTTAAAGCGCATCAGCGCGTTGCGAACTCGGAATTAGAGCGATTCGACTCTCCATTCGCGGAATACATAATGACTTCGGTCGAGCAAGAAGCCAAGGTAGAAAATAAGAAGTCTAAACTTAAACGTAAGGCTTACAAACGATTTAGTAACATGTCCACAACAGAGATGGGTAATGTTCTTAAGGTAATGGGGAAACGTGCGGGAGATTCTGCATCTGTAGATTTCATCGAAGCACAGCTAGATAGAATCGTAACCGAGAATCCTAAAGACTTCCTAGACACTATTGAGGATCCCACATTCGAAATGAGAGCATTCATTGATGACTGCTTAACAGAAAGAATATTGGTTAAAAGTGGTACTAAGTTCACCTTACCAGGTGGAGACGTTGTAGGGTTTACTAGAGAGCAGACTGTAGAGTACTTACAAAATCCTGACAATCAGGAAGTGTATATTGACTTAAAAGGTAAACTTTCTATAAGCAAATAATATGACTATAGGTGCAATGCATACAGAGTTTAAATTACTGATGGATAAGGCAGACGCGGGAGGTTCCCCGTCTTTCCTTTCCCCAGAAATTGATAGATTTTTAAACGCAGCTATAGAGCGATTTATAACTAAGCGGGCATTTGGAAACAATCCTAGAAGGACTTCTTTTGAGGAGGATCAGAAAAGACGGGATGACCTTAGAAACATTATAAAAGATCACAATAGTAGTAATTTTAAGCAGGACCCTTCCTCAAAACCTAACGGGCGGTTTGTAAGCCTACCTAAGGATTATAGACATTCTATTAACGAGGAGTGTACATTAAAAGGGGGGGCTAGAGTATCTGTTAAACCTATTACGTACGACAGATACAATAAAATAATAAACGACCCTTTTAATACTCCAGATGGTTCTGAAGTATATAGGTTAGATTATAGTAAGGATTCGGTTGAATTAATTTCAGCTATAGAGCCAACTAAATATTATTTAAGGTACTTAAGTACTCCTAGGGATGTGAGTATGCAGGACAGTATAAGTTGTATATTAGCTGAACATACGCACAGAGAAATTGTAAGGATGGCTGTTACCGAGGCCCTTGAGAACATAGAGGACCCAAGATACCAGTCAAGTAAAATTGAACTTAACGAATTAGAATAAAATAAAATGGCAAAACTAATCAAAGTAACGAAGGCCAACGTAGGTCCTCGGAACAATGTAGGTGGAGCGTTGAATAACGCTTTAGTTACAGTGCAAGACCACAATAAAGTGGTTGATGCTGTGAATTTACTGTACGACAATGATGCCGCAGGAGCAATGATCTTATCAGAGGTTGTTACCGCTGCAAGTACTTCCGCTACTCACGCAAACTTCGCAAACCTAAAGGTTGGTGATATTGTGATCGGAGAGACTTCATCTGCGACAGGACTTATAACTGTAGTAGCAACAGCTGCTACTTGCCCTATAACTCCCGTAAGCGCAAAGTTGTATGTTGTACTTAGAGCAGTATAATTAGATTAATTAATTTTTAAATAGAAAAAAAATGTATAAAGCAGATAATTCAATGCATGTATTTGTGTCTAACATAACGTCAGACATAAGTGAAAATTTAGCAGCGAGTTCGGATAACCAAATTGTTATCCTAGATAAGAATGGAGCAGCTATTAACGCAGGTACCGCTGCAATCCCTTCAGGGACGCTTATTCAAGTGGCTCAAAAGGATGCGGCAGGTAATGTTCGTATGTCGCCTTTAGTAGAATTTAAAGGTGCTACAGGTCTATCTTATGGAGGTAGAACTCAACAAACAACTACTTTAAATCTTTGTGACGATACTGCAAATACTCGTTACACTTTAAGACTGAATTTCAAACACAATGTAGAGTTATTCTCTCAGCAGTCTGATCTTCATTTCTTCGAGTATACTACTGGAGATTCACCTGTTGCAGGTGAGGTTATGGCTAGTTTTGCAGCTCAGATAAACCTTGCAGGCGGGACGAAAGATAAAGTTTCTGCTACACATGTATCAGGTGCAGATGGAATCGCTATATTAGGGTTAGCTCAAACATGGTCTTTAGGTCTTCACGCAGACACTATGGTATTGTTTGAGACAACAATTACTGGATTTGTAGCGGCAGCAACAAATGTTATTACTGGTGCAGTAAGAGGTAACGGTTCAGGAGAGCAGGTTGCAGAGTTAGAATGGTTTGGTGTAGGTTCCGCAGGAGCTCCTTACCGTAATAACGCTATGCCAAGTAACAATGAGTTGATTTCTTTACAAGCAATAAGCAGTAATAACTATGATGTAGCATCTTTAGATTGTGTCATCCCAGGACCTTCTCACGCAGTTGCGGGATCAGGTGTAGGTAGATGTCAGATTATAATTGCAATGGCAACTGGCGCTGCAGGTATAGAGCTTGATGAAGTCTTAGGATTTACTGATGATACACTTGATATTTTCTCATAGTAACTAACTTACTTATATAACCAAAGGGCAGGCGTATTGTCTGCCCTTTTTTAATACCCAAAAAATGGCTTTAGATTTAAAATTAAACATATATACTACAGATGATTGTAGAACTCTTGTCATAGAAGATTCGACAGGAAATTATTCTGAAGACAATTTAGGGGGTTGGGGAGAGCTTAATGTTTTTCCTGATGTAAATAATATTTCAATACTGCTCCAAATTAAGGTGTACGCTCAGCGGGAGGAGGGTATAGTACCTATTGAAGGAACTATCTCTCTGGACACATATCAATCATTTGCTGACCTCCCTTATAATTCTAGTTATAGGGGTTTTAAGTTAGCACTCCCTATAGAGGAGTTAAAGGCTGTTATGGTGAACCCAGAGGGTAACACCCTGTTACCTGATTTTGAGAACGTAGAGGACGGTATATACCAAATAACTGCTATAGTTAGTAGTTTTCTTCAGTATAGTGCTACGCATGCGGAAAAGCAGTTTGTATTTAAAAACATTTGCAGTGTCTCTAAGCTTGTGTCAAGCGCATTAACATCTGTTAATTTAACGTGTAAAGACTGTGATGACTCTGATTTAGAGAAAGCTCTATTAGCTAAAAGTTTACTAGAAAGTTTAGAGAACGTATGATATTTTTAAATGGACATATATCAGGATTTGTAGATGAGTTAGTATCTTCTCTTAACGATGTTGATAAAGCAGCCGCACTCGTAAATTACGAGGAGCAGGCGTCTTTAGGGTCTAACGACCTTGATTCTATAATAGGGATTCCTATCGTGTTTGTATACCTTTATGACAATACAACCCCTGAAGGGCTTGCAGGTATAAAAAATGCGGACATAGGACTAGTAAGCGAGCTTCTTAAAGACAGGTTTAATGAAGCTGCAGAGTCTTTAAATGTAAAATTCTACCTAGCGAGTAAACGAGAAGCAGGCACGAATCTAGCAATACCTGGATCCCTATCTATTGATATAGCGGGGGACACAACAGAGACAGAGTCTTATGGACTGCAGGGAGGTACTTATGGGTTTTACACTACAGTTAATACTTTCGATGACGGACTAGCTATGGGGGATGTAGACACAGGAGGTAACTATATTCGCGGCCTGAGAACCTCAACTATTGACTCTTTTTTCAATAATAACTTCTTCAATGGGTCTCAGGCTTTACCAATAATACTGACCAATAGACTGAATGGTACCTCATTAGAGAGCACCGAAGGTAAATGGGGGTTTATGAGTGGCTGCCACCCTGCAGTAGGAGAGCTTCAGCCTTACTATGGGATTTTACCTTACCACGCGTTAGGGCAGGATGTTTTAGATATGTTAGATATAGAGGTGCACACCCAAGCAGCAAGCACTACTACTCGTGACTCAGGTCAGGTAATAGCGATGGATCCAGGTGTAGAGGATTTGATTTTAGAAGACTCCATACCCCTTATAAAACACTTTATAGGGTCTATGTTTGGTTTACTGCCTACGGGCATGTCCAGTATGGACTCTATGCAGTTAGGTGTTTCATCCGACTGTAACTCTAGTGGGTGCATTATCACGGGAGGTTCAGGGGACTGTATCTCAGACACCCTCCCCTCAAGTAACTCCTTATACTTCTCTACATTTATAAGTGATATTTATACGGGAAACTGCGAAGAGGAAGCTACCGAGTCAGGGCACTACGAAAGTAAAGTTAATGCCATGAATTTTTTTAACACGGATTTAGGGATAATACCTACATATACCGCAGAACAAATACTCAAGATTAGAGGCGGATTTGCTACCTCAGGTACAGTTTTACACTCACTGCAGAGCACCTTTGCGGATTTTGTAGATATAGCCGCACAGGAGGAGGACTACTGTGATAACTTTGAGAATTCGACGGCAGTTATAGCTTTTAGGAGGGTTTCTAAAAGCGTAGATTTAAAGGAGGAGGCGGAAAGCTTTAACTCCGTTATAGGTAAGATAAAAACATTGTGTAACTATATAGTTTATAAGTAATGGGTAAGTTTAAAAACAACACAAAAGTAGATGCACATCCAAACGAGTTTTGCGCACATGATATTATAAAGGAAGATCAAGAACCAGTACTATCCCCTGAGGATAGGGAGGCGCTGAGGGTGGAGGAAGCTATTGTTCGTACACGACTAAAGAAGTACAATGACAAAGTAAGGTCAAATACACGAGCATTCACCCCCCTAACAGAACCTTATCAGGATTATGCGGATTCGGAGCTTATTTATATACCTTTAGTATTTCATCAGTTTTCTAATAATGACCCTGAATGGTGGTATAGCACCTCTAATCTTCCAGCAGGACATACTGACTCTACCTACCCAGAGGAATTTTACATAGAGGTAGTTGATTATTTAAATGCCTACTTGGATGGTACAAACCTCCCTGAGATAGGTAATTTAGGTGCGCATAAGTTTCATCCTGATCACGGGGTTGTAAGCAAGCTTAGGTTTAAAATAGCTACCCACCTTCCTAGTACTTACGTATCTAACTTTCTGTCCACTACGCCTAACCACAGTTTTGTGGAAATGGGAGCACTGAACGGGGAGACTAGTTTTTACCATACTAACCCTGCGATAGAGGCTGCCGTAGCAAGCGCAGATGCCGCCGTAGCTGTAGCTCTAATAGCTAAAGACGCTATCTATAATGCCCAGATAGAAGCGGGAAAGACTGAAGGTGAAGCCTTAACAGTACTTTTCCAGTCTGACGCCTACAAGGCGTACTCAGACGCAATTTACATACAATCTCTTGGAGGACTGATGGAGTGCGGACCTAACGGAGCTATACTTACTTATAATATAGACGATCTTGATTCATGCAAGATGGCGCTTATGCACGCACTTGAAGTAGAGGATTCGAGTTTATACCCCACTGCGTGTTCTGACGCGGCCTGCCTAGACAATCTGTCAGATGGTGGGGCCTGCAAGTCTGAGCCTACCACTCCTTTTGGGATGGTGTCGGGAGCTAGGAAGGACTACTACGGTTCCCTGTATAAGCATGCAGAGGAAGTGGGCGGTATGGGGAATAGGATTCCTGTTATGAATGTATGGACCACTATTGGACAACTTCAGCAATCAACTCTCTGGAGCGGTTTAGGGTTTCAGCCAGGCGGTACACATAACGGTAATGTGTATATGGATCAAAGCACTAGGTTTGAGGGCAGCTCTTCTTTTTACGCTGAAATACTACTTCACGAGTTAGGGCATGCCTTAGGGTTACCTCACACCTTTCAGGGAGGGGCTGTACGCTCCTTAAAAAACAAGGTTGTCCCAGCATTCAAATTCCCCCTAGTTGACCACACTTATATTGAAGACGCAGGAGCTTCTTATTTATCGGCTGTAACCTTTGGGTACTCCCATTCAGGTTGCGATGAAAATGTTAGAATTATATCGGAAGTAATAAGTGACATAACTATTGGGGATTTATTCCACACTATGGGTGCCTATACCCCTGCGGGGAACGGGTACTCTTCGGGGGAGGAGGAGGATGATTCTTTCGCAATCCCTATCTCTAAATTAATAGGATTTGAAGGGGAGGGAATGTCTCTACTAGGATCTTTAGATTGTATTTTAAATGGCACTCCTCTCCTAGTTACTTTTTCGGGTGCATACTACATGAATATATCAATGAGCACTCTTGAGGAGATGCGGGCACTACCTCACGACTTTGTTGTAGCCCCCGCAGGAAGTGAGATAAGTTTTATGCCATTCCATTATGGTTTGAGGAAATACATGCGAATAAACTGGGAAGAAGGAGACTGGGCTACAGGGGATCATATGACTATACCTATAAACGTAACTCCTCAAGGTTCTTTTGTAATAAATATTATGTATAATAAGGTGTACGATGATAATATGCCTTACAACCTTGAGTTTAGAGTTACCTTGGACGGCGAAGAAGTTATTGTAGGTACAACGGAGGGTGTAGGGGGAGGCCCATGGGAGGACGCTATAAGTTACTCTCTCGATGTAGCTAATGCATTACCTGAAGTATCACTGTCGGGTATAACTGATGTGAGTGTATATTCCTCTACTGCCATTGGTGTGCAGGATTTTTCTGTAGTAGGGGGGTCTTTAAATTCTATTGATGTAGTTATAGAAGAAGATCATGCGGATTTATCTGTGGATGAAGCAACTTTTGTAAATTTATTTTACAGCGAGATTCTTAACAGTATTGATATAAACAGTAAGGCAGCTTTCCAAAGATCTTTTGCTGATGGGGTTATACTTAAAAATACAGCCTCAACCGCGGGTAATGGAAATTCATTTTCTGATGCAGAGCAAAGCCGTAGAATCTCTTTATGGGAGCAGACTTTAAACCTACCTAGTTTCTGGGGAGGGAGTGTTGACGAAACACAAGTTAACTCTCAAGGGAACGCTTCCCTAGTATTTAATAAAACCATAACAGAGGAGGCTTACTCGGATCTTGAGAGTTTGGAGATAACAAATGACCTAAACACTCCTGAAACTAACTTCCAGTTCACCTCAGTTACAGGTGTCCCCGCTATACTAGTCTACAGCTCCTCCGTTGAATACCAGAATCAATCCTACTGGGATAAGATTCATATACCTGTAAGTACTTCGGTATCGCCTTTAGGGGATGTATATTTAGTTATAGGCTTCTCTCACTTTGAGCGGCCTATAGCTGTAACACAGGTCTTTACTTACGGAGGAGACACTAGGCAATCCTACGGGGTTAGCGATCTAAATGATGACCTAGAGTTGATTATACCTATTGGAGATGTTTCCAGTATCGTAATCTCCCCTAATATAACCCCAAACCCAATAGAGGAATACTCTATTATAACATCTATAAAGACTACAGTAACTGGGAGTCTTATCAAAACAAAGACCCACGTTCCTTTTTGTCACCCAAATGGAGACGGATCTACTTCTGATGTGTTTGATGAGTTTTGGCATATTAACTTTAATTGGTTAGATGAGAATTACCCCGTTTACCCAGACAACTGGCCTACAGATAAAGCTTATAATCAATTTTTAGACGACGGAGTAACTCCTCTATGTCCTTGCCTGTATGCAACACAGTCTTATACTCTTTACAACAGCTTCAGAACTAATATCCCTATAGAAGGGTCTTCGTTTTTAAAAACAATAGCGAATATGTATGAGTTTACGGGGTATTTTTATGCAGGATTCTGGAGGTCTATATTTGATACGGAGAGTATGTACGAACAGTCCCATATGGACTTCTCTAATACCAGGGATGTACTAGCTAATGGGCATGCACCTTTATTTGGGTATTATGGGTTTTCTCCTTATCAAGGGATGCCAGCATCCTTCAAATTAAACTTTGATGCGGATTCTGAGGATTTCTATATATACGATGATTTACTCTCCGATACTCCTAGAGTAATTACAAGTGGGAAGACCTCGTATTCAGAGCTACTAACTAGAGTTATGTTGGGGAGCTCAGCTCCTGAAGACGATAACTATAATCCGTTTAAAGTAGATGTAGCGGACGACATAACAGATCCGTACCTATTTAGTATGGACTACCTAAATGAGGACAATCCTTTCCATGGAACACAGACTTCTGTGGGGGTTGTTGATGTAAGGTTCATGCACCATGCCATGAACTATAACAGGTACGTGCAACCTATCGTAGATGGGGAATTCACTTTCAGCCAGGAGGTAATGTCCGCTAAAAGGATTTTATACAGCCCTGAAGGGATATTTAGGGTGGAGGCTATCTACGATGGAGGTAGAGGTAAGTGGGGGTTTATAGATAGATTCTCAAAATTAACAGACTTTAAAAACTCCTCTTCAACCTCTCCTGATATTCAGACCGCTCTGCAGGAGATAACCGATCGTGTAGTTGCTTTCGAACCTGACGCTCTCTTTGGGTGTACGGATGTAGACGCAATTAACTACAATTCTACTGTTACGTATAATGATGGCAGCTGCATGTTCCCAGGAGATGATTGTCTTCAGGATACACTAGTTATAGAGATATGCCTGGACCAAAACCTACTTACATGCAACACAATAGTGGATGAGAATATAATAAACTCTTTCTTACCTGGCGAAGAATTCAGCGAACTTCACTACACACTCGAACATCCTTACGTTGAGAATTGCGTAGGAGGGGGTATTCAGTACCATATAAACAATGCTGAAAAATGTGTTTATGGAGAGTGGGGTGTAGAAGGGTGTCTCCTGGTAGGAGACACTACCCTGGAAGATATACCTGCGGAGGCTCTAAGCCTAGACTGCCCTGGAGGAGCGCGATACACTATAACTTCTAATACCTATACTTCGGGAGGTATGTACTTTGACGGTACGGGAGCTAGTTATACGGGTAACTACTCCTTCCGAAGCGACAATCTCGCATACTCAGGAAGTGCTCATACCTCTGGTGTAAGGTTGTATACAGAGAAACAGCTATCTGTACCTAAGACGTCTTCAGATTCTTTACTTGCTTTAGCAAAAAAGTTTGAAAAAATACGAAAAAATATTGAAAATATTTGTAAATTTGTAAAATTATAATATAACTATGACAGCTAATCATACATCTATCTATAAGAAGTACCTACAGGCTAGACACGCCTTCACGGAGTACACCTTGCAGTTTATTAAAAATATAAGTGGGGGATCTAAATCTAAAGAAAGAACAGTTCTATATAATACGATAGCTTCTTGGATAGATTTCGTAGGTAACGCAGTCCCCAACCCTACAAGTAATCAGGGTAAGGCGCCTAATAAAAGTGAGTTTATAATTGCCCCCCTAAGTGTTGAGGGGCTTTCTATAATCCATCCCCCTGTAAATGTATTTTTAAAGGACGCTAAAGGGGTTAAAACTCTTATAGGACGATTCACCCCTGGGGTTTCTTCGGGTACCGTAGGCTCTCTTGCAGCAATGTTTACTAACCACCCAGATTTAACAGCTTCCTTTAATTCGGATACATTCTATATAACTGTTAACTTCTCAGTAGGGGCTAAGTATAACGGAGGGCAGATAGTGGTGTCTAGCACCGCAGCCACCATTCCTCATACCATTATGATAGCAGGAGGGGCAGACCCTGTGCTACCTACTCTAAACCTAACTGACTCAGAAGTAGCTAAAGTTGACAGAGTTCTTGACAAAATAGCAATCAACTTGGGTATAGAGTACTCGGATAAAAAATACCTTGAACTAGTTTCAGGCCCCTTCGAAAGAGAGGTAAAAACATCTTTAAAGATTGCAAATAACTTATCATTAACTGCTGAAGATGGTAGCCCATTAGACGTATAATATATATAAAATGAAAATATCTAATTTACCTAAAACATCTAAACCTAAAGGTTCAGATTTAATAACTATTGTTCAAGGGGCGACCACAAAAGTTATCAGCTTTAAAGATTTCATGGAGACAGTAAATATGACTGCATCTAAAATATCCTCCGAAGTAAAAACTCTCAGGGCAGATCTATTTAAAAGAGCTATTGATAAAAACAACCCTGTATTCGTTAACTCTGTAAGAGTTCCTACCCCTAAAAACGCCAAGGATGCTGCTACAAAAGCATATGTAGATAAAAGCGCAATGCATAGGGTGAAGGTAGATGGGAGCACCTCTATCGCAGCCCCTCTTACTTACGGTAAGAAGTTTAAGTTCGGACCTAGGGATTTGGTTTCTAAGGATTATGCAGACTCTTTATTAGATAGTACATTAAAAACTGTAAAATATTTAAACGCAAGTGCATATCCTAAAGCTTCTGTAGGGGATGTTTTTATCTCAAATCAGGAATATAAAAAATTCGCAGGTAATGGCCCCACTTTACAGAAAGGGGACATACTTATATGCCTAGAAGATAGTCCTGGAGGAACACATAGTTCTTCTATATCTCAGTTTGCAATAGTAAACACTAATGTTGAAGAGGCTACTGAGAATGTAATAGGAATGGTTAAATTTTCTACAGACGAAGAGGTATTAAACTTCTCTTCAGATATGTCAGCATTAACCCCTAAGAAGTATAAAGACTCGCTACTAGCTAGTAGTAGTTATAACAGAAAACTTATAACTACAACTACATATGCAGCTACAGAGATAGATAAAGGTATCCTAGCTGTAGATAACCGCAGAGGGGCTTCTGTTATTACGCTCCCTGCTGTTGCAGGATTAAAAGAGCCTGGCTTATTTAAACTAACTATTAAGGATGAGTTTGGTCAAGCAGACGTTAGAGCTGTAACAATTAAATCTACGGGGTCATCTATAGATGGTAAATCTTCTATAGTGTTAGCTAATAAATACCAAGCTGTAACTGTATACAATGATGGTAAAGATTACTATATAGAAAACAATACTCATACTGACGGAGAGATGTCAGATAACGTACTACGCTCAGGAGTAGTGTACCCCTCGATAAACAACGTTAAGGAGTCTTTATACTCTACAGAGATAGATTTAGCTCAATTCGATGTAGGGCAGGGATTTAAAATAACTGCTTCAGGATTCTTTGCAGCCAACACTAATACAAAATCAGTTACAATTGATGTAGGAGGAATTTCTACGGTAGCAAACACTACTACAACTGCCCCAAACGCTAAGAGTTTTGTGGCAACTGTAACTATATTAAAAGAGGCTAGGTATGCTGTAGCGTACGGATCTATGCTTATAGATGCTGTAGCGGCCGACACATACCTAACTAATGGCCTTAACGTGGATTGGGGTACGTCAGTAGATGTAGCCATAACAGGTAATGCAGCGACAACTAATACGGATATTCAGATATATTCATTTACAGTAGAACCTTTAAAATAGAAAATAGTGGTTAATATTATAAGTACTTCAGGAGTATTCGCTCCATTACTAGATGCTGTAAACACAGTTAAAGCAGGGACAGATAACGTTTTAGTTATTAAATACTCCTACGATGAAGCATCTTTAAGCTCTCCCGCTTCAAGGCTATTACTTTCAGAGCATTTTAAAATAGATATTGAGAACACGCTGTTTCAGTGGGAGGATTTTATATCTAATCTGTACAGCAATAAGGTACACTTTAAAGGTAACCTAACTGTTCAGTTTAAACACACTGCCCTAGGGGATGAAGACTTATTATTTAGACTATCTCACATAGATTCTAATGTCCAGATAACACAGAAAGGTATAACTTTCAATAACTCTGCTGAGTGGGGTACAACTATAATTACTAATAAACTTGAGATAATGTCCTACGCTATATATGCGGTAGGATCTTTTTTAGGTTTAGGCGACACTACAACTAACTCCCCTATGAATAGGTTTAGACTTGCTCAAGGGTTTAAATCTTCTGTGGGGGTATCTTCGGATGAAAATGGAGTTATAACCACCTCTGCCTTAGCTAGATACAAATCGCTAGCCGCTCACTTTAAGAGAGTGTTTGGAGGGATAAATAATACAGTAGCTAAGGTGTATGGATGTACGGACTCAAGTGCCTCTAACTTTAACTCTTCAGCAAACACTGAAGATGGATCTTGCGTGGAAACTCAAGAAGAAGTTACTACACACCCTGCATCTAGGATGTACATCCCCAACAGAGATTATGCTGGAGGCGTGTCCTCCCATAAGGTTATTTGGTTAGGAGGCCCTGGAACTACTCTTCATTACTTGGGTGATAATGGTATTGAGGAGCTTGATAATTATTATGCTGCACCCACACCTTATTCAGAGGAACTCGCAGGCAGCGTCTCAGGGGTGCTATCATTAGATGGGGGGGCTTTGATTAATATACTAAATTATCAAGAGCCTGCTAACTGCCGTACAGAGATATGGAATAGGAATGGAGGGATACTAAAAGCGGCTGGCACAGCTTATACAAGCTATGTAGATACTACTGATTTTACAATACTTTCCAAGGTTGAGGGTGTTTTAGCCCTTACTTGCTGGCACGCAATAAACAAACTTTATAAGTATTATATAGGTCTTGAGAGTACTGCAGACGATTTTTCAGGGTTTGACTGTGTCAATCCTGATTTCCCTTTTGGGGAGGACCTCGGAGGGGCACAGGGAGTTAACGTGCACTCTGCGTTAGATATTATTGCAACCACAGGCAACGACCAATCCCCTACGAGAGCGCATATTAATCAGTTTTTTAATTTTGACTCCCCCACTCTCGCGTCTGATGCGGAACCTATAAATCATTCATGGGCCCTTACAAGTGAGGAAGGTCTGGTGAACGGTACTTTTAGAACCACTAGAAGAGCGGCGATTGTTAGTTCTGCCCCATTCTCGCCTACTATTGATACAGCTCAATTCGACTTCTTCACTCGCTTTTACGCAGAGGTTAAGACTATCTCTATATCCCCCCTTCAAGATAGTTATCAGGTAATCAGAGAGGGAGGGCAAGGATTTGCCACCTCGAGTAACACTCTGCTAATAAATGACGCACCTGGCTATGAAGAGGTTGGGTTTGAGGATATAAGTAGATCGAGAGCTGCTTTTGCATACAATACAAACTCAACTGAGGATGGGTGGAGATATGCGATCCAACCTATGGTTGGGTACTCTTTTGTGGGAGATAACCCTACAAAATCTATGGGGTTATTGCAGTTAAGCTCTAAACAGTGGAGTAAAGCTAGCGGGCGCTTTGCGGGTACGGATTACTTTTCTGAAACGAATAGAATTATATTTCAAAATGAGGAGTACATCACTGAGGATGCAAGTGCTCCTATAGATACAAGTGGGGGTTCTCCTTTATTTGACATGAGAATACTTTCTTCGGAAAATGCGGTTCATACGTTTTCCCCACGACTGGGCTCAATGGGTGCCGCACCGATTACTAATGCACTTGACTTTGTTATTTCCAAAAGACTTAGGGAACTTACTGGGCAGGACTACGAATTAGCTGGCGTCCAATACATCACTTCGCTGGAGTTTCTTTCTTTCACAGCAAGTAATTCAAGTAACCCAGGAGTTGGTAAGAAGCTAGCTGTTATAGGGACTATGTATGGGATGCTCCTTACCTTTATAGATAACATTACAGGTAAAATGCTATCCCCTGCATTTACAGGAGGGCTAGAGTTGCAGATACCTGCAGGAGATGACTCCTTGTTGGGGTATTCCTCCTCTGAGTTTACAGAGGGAGGGTTTAGAATGAAGACCTTCGTAATATCCCCTATGGATAACTTTATTTACGCCATAGCAGAGGACCCTGACACAGGGGATTCACATATAATCGTATACGATATAACATCTTTAAGCTATGCTTATATATTAGATAACGCTAGAAGTACTCCAAACCCATTTGACGGAGAGTTAACTAGCGTTGTTGTTGGGGTAGATGGGTGTGTTTATTTTTACTCGGTAGGATCTTCTGATTACATAAAAGTGAATAACCCCGACTCTCAGGAAAGTGTAGATATACTGCTTGCTTTTCCGTCCTCTTTAATTCAAGAAGTTGGTGTAACTATACATCATACACCTAAGATAGAGGTTATAGATCTATTAAAAAACTCCCCTTCCCTGGATAAATACCTGGTGGGTCTTGATAGGTTTAACCTGGGTGACGCAATGGAGGAAACTCCTTTTGAAGCGGGAGAATGGAATGACCCTAACATATACCGACAATTAAATGTTCTACCTGCTGTAGATAAAGGGGCGGGAGCTACTTTTCAGACAGGAGACTATGAAAGGATAATCGCAACACGATTAGTGGGTGACGGTGTAGATCCAATAGCCCTTCGAATAGATATTAACAATCTAAACTCTTCGGGATCAACCCCTAACTGGGAAGCTTTAGAGGGTATAAGTACTGAGGGCTCTACCAGAATGCTCTCTTTAGGGAACAGTCTGCTAGGAGCAGTAACCGACGGGGGGGGTAGAATCACTGTACTCGATAGGACTGGAAACACTTTAGGGGTTATCCAAGATGCAACCAGCGAGACTAACGAATTAATAGGGGTTGAATCTTACGTAGGCGCGGACGGTTTTGGGTTTAGAGCTCTTATTGAGACGGACACCCAGATTGCCTCAACTACTATTTACTTCGTTCATGACGAAAATCAAACAGCCATTAAGCCTCTGGGATTATCTTTAGGGTTCGTGGCTAATGGCTCTGTTGGCGCTTTTAACGTTGCGGCAAATGAGGTTATAATGGATACGTGCATAGTAAACACAGGTCTTAGCAATACAGCCTCGATGTATATTGCAGTTAGTACAGGGGAGACTATCGATATAAATAAGGTGATATTTGACGGTAACACTACCACTCAGGTAGGGGCAGTAGCCTCTTATGTGCTCCCTGTACCCTCCACAGTATTTTCTACAGATGTTCAGCGAAACTTTGAGGACTGTATACTTAAATACTCCGCAGATTCGGAGGGAGAATACTTCCACATAACGTACTATAATATCACCCCTAAGGCTACAGGAGATGACCTTAACCCACTTTATAATGAGGGAGAGGTGATAGTTAAGATCTTTGTTCCTACAGGGGAGGCTGAATCCACCTCTAGTACGTACGCCATAGAGGATCTTGAGTTAGGGATTGACCATGGTGCCCCTATAAAGGTGATTTCTATGGAAACCCCTGTAGCAGGTAAAGCCATTGTTTTAGTTAAAGGGGGACCTGCCAGGGATGTTAAAGGGTTGTTTGCATGGAATTCATTAGGGTTTTTACCTATAGAAATAATGTCTACTTTCGTGGCTTTCCCTTCGGATTTTGATAGTACTGAGGACGTACCTCTATATGACGGATCCCTAGATTACCTTAATATTGTAAGTATGCTTAGAGTTCCTGATGGTAGCATATACCTAGGTACAAGTATGCCAGACAACTCACTGTCAAGAATTATAAACCCTGCATCAGATTCTCCTAGATACGCTATTAGAATGTCTGTTAATACTGATGTACCTGAAGGGTATGGACCAATAAAATTCCCACATAGAGGGGAATTTGGTGGCGCTATATCAGGCCCTACAGGCCCTGAGGACCCTGTAATCCCTATGTCTCCAGGATGTACAACTGCAGGGGCGTGTAACTACAACCCTAATGCTACGTGGGATGACGGATCGTGCGCATTCCCTGATCCAGATCTTACTGCGTCTTGCGGTAATGGCGGATGTAGTGGTGAGGATCCATATGTATTCCAAAATAACTGTGGTGACTGCTTTTCTAATTTTGCATCGGAAGATACAGGATGCTATGTCTGCCCTGAAGGCGTAGATTTAGGTGGAGGGGTAATGTCTAAAGGGTGTATCGGGTCTGAGACCCCTGACTGGTGTTATGAGGATCCAAGTGCTTGTACTATATACGGATGTATAGATACATACGTTCCTGAGTTTTCACAAGCGTTACTTTGTAACGGGGTTCTATCTAACCCAAGTGAATACCCACCGTTAGGGACTACATATTTCCCTGGAAATCATGATGGCTCGCTGTGTAACTATTCGACTAATGCATGTGAGTGTGATGGTATGAACTCATTGACACCTATAATTGCTGTAGCTCCTTTCATTAACTGTACAGACTGTGTAGAGTCTCCTACCGTCCCCAACACTCTGGACGGTACCTACTGTTCATGCGAACAGTGGGCGAGAGAGGGGACGATTCAGCAGACGCAGCAGGATATTAACAGTCTTTATGCCCAAGGTGTTTGTAACTGCGAGGGAACTATACTGCCTGAGGCTGGATGTAACTGTTCTGGAGGCGTGTTAGATAACATTAATTACTGTGACTGTGGGATACCTACGGATACCTACGGTATCTACTGTGACTGTGAGGGTAAAACTATATTAGGAGATGGCTACGAATGTTTAGATCCTGACGGAACAGTTTTGTGCGACGAATACCCTACCCTACACTTCTTAGATGCAGATGGGGATGGCTATTATGACGCCAACACTCAGTCATATAAATGTTCTACATACAATGTAGGTGCAGGAGTAACACCTTCAGACGGGCCTGTAGCTACGGGTGTAGCGGGGGCGGACCTATGGATAGAATCAACAGACGCACTAGCTTTAGGGCCAGACGACTGTGATGGGTTCTCGAATGATTGTAATTATTGTATTCCTTATACTGACCCTGCTAACGGTGATTTCAGTTTGGTTTCTGCACCCTATGAATTGGATGATTGTGGTGTCTGCTTTGATCCCACAGGAGCTCCCCCTGTTTATGCTTGTGATTGTGCTGAAATCCCAGAAGGTTACTGCGACTGTGATGTAGCAGACTTAGGTTGTCTTTGTGATAACGGAGTAGCTAATATTCCTTACGAGTTATCAGGAGGAGAAGGTGGTGTATGTCATTTATGTGACTCATCCGCTGACGGATCCCCTCAGCTTTGGGATTACTGTATGGATTGTGATGGGACTTCAAGTCTTAATAGCGTTACAGGATTCATAGAGTCAGGTGTTGCGGGATCAGACCTGAGATGTGTTTGCGGTGAAGACACAGTTGACGGTACTGTATGTTGCCCTGGATATAAATACGACAGTTGTGCTTACGGCGGCGTCGGAGGGTGTGTTCTAAATGCACTAGATTTAACTGCTACAGGATGTGATGGAGGTTGTAATACCGCTATTGTCCCTGACGTATGTGGAGAGTGTAATGGATCTTTAGAGGAGATACCTCAATGTGGTTGTGGGACTACCAATACTTTTATTGTAGGTACAACTACTTTTGGAGAAGTTTGCGATTGTAATGGAAACACCGTAGACCAGTGTGGAGTCTGTAACGGTGCTGGTATAGAATGTGTAGGTTGTATGGATGAGGAGGCTTATAATTTTAATCCTTTATCTCTTGTAGGTTGCGATGAATGCTGTGAATATTATGGGCTTACAAACCCAGATGATTTCCCTGTTGTTGATTTTGAAGGGTTCCCAGTGGATCCTGCTAATATGGAGGGGGTTTTGACTGCGGATAGTAACTCGACAATATCAACGTCTTTACCGTTCGTGGCGGGGCAAACTGCAACTCCTGATCTTGTATTTAATTCATTTACTCTAAATGATGGTAATGTTATTCATATACCTACAGATAATGCCATGTACACTTCTAAGTGTCAGGTAATCACTGTTGGTAACCATGAGCTACGTCTGGACAACCCTCAAGCTAATGCAGAGGTAACTCACTACTATACTACTGTAGTTAATAATATGAGTGACGGTGTGACAGGTGACGCTAATATTACTAATGAAGCTTTAGAGGATGTAGCTGTTTATAACCTTGCAGGTAAGGTTATAAACTTCTATTTTAGAATAGAGGGAGCTATAAACCCAGAATACTCTAATATTGCGGAGAGGTTTAGCCCGTATCTTAATTCTCATATATTTTCAATCGCTACGGGAGACGGCGGGAATAGTACTACGTTAGAGTCGGATTTGGTAGATGATACTCCTATAACCGCTACGCTTACAGGCCCTGTTGGTCAATCTATATCTGAGGACCACCCTAACTACCATGTGTATCAGGTCACAATGGCAATGACTGATTATTCAATCAATGAGATCGAGGCAGGGATAAACCTAGCAATACTATTCTCTAACACTACAGAGGGAACAAATAATACTGATATATATGTAGCACACACGTGCCCTACAGATGATGGGATAGACTATATAAATAGTTCTAGTGCTACTTGGGATGTTTACTTAACTGCAGAGCAGTTTGTAGGGGTAGCGGCAGGAGTTGATCTTGTTGTTGTGATAGAGGAGGCGACGCCTACTTCACCTCTGGTTACAGTAACATATAAGCTTAATGAAACTGCTTCGTGTACTGATGCATGTTTAGATGGAGGTAATGACTATGCTATAATGTGTAGTGATCCTGAGGCAGAAAATTATGTAGAAGTTTTAGGAGTATGCCAGGAGTACCAAGCGTTCTCTGGTGGACACCCATGTACCTACCCTGAAGTATTTAACTACTACTGCTCTAACCCTTTATATGTGGAGTTCGAGGAGGTAGACTCAAATATACCAGGCACCTGGGTACCTGATACATCTTTATGTATAAATCCTACAACATCTGTTGAGACTGAGGTAGAAACCATAGAGGGAACTTACCTTATAGAGATAGAGCATATCGGAGATGTACCACCTGTAGTAGAGTATGATATTTATACAAAAACAGGAAGGATATTACAAGATGAGACAGGAGACATAGAAGTTAGAAGGTCTAAAACTGGAAACGTTACAAAGACGGTGAGAACAATTAAAAGTGTAGACCCTTGCGCAGGATTTACACCTATAGCCTTTAGAACTAACGACGAATGGTTGCGAGCTAGATTTACTATTATGAAAGATAGTGTGGCTATTTGGGGCTTAGATTTTGGAGGCCTAAATCAAGAACACTCTCTAACTTATGGAGCATCTTCTACTGTAGATGGTAGTGCTATATTGAAATTAGGAGCTTCTACCGATTGTATTGCAGGATGTGGAGACACTACTGTAAGTGTTGTAGGGTGTACAAGATCTGTTCAAAAGGATGTAAAAGAGTTTACAGACTTTACGGTAGAGATAATGACAGAAATATCTCCTGCAGTAGCTTATGAAGAGACTACATTTATAATATACGATATTACTACAGGGGAAAGATTAGTGGATCTTGTAGAGGGTGTTGCCAGTGGTGAGACTGTGGTGAAGAAATTTAAACTTTCTGAAACTACTGCTTTAGCTGTAAAGGTTATATCTAAAAACATGCTTATCTACAGAATAATAGACGAGCAGGGTAATATCTTAAAGCATAAATCTATATACGATTCTTCTTACTTTGAGCCGTTCACATTCCAACTAGAGGAGTACGGATGTACAGATAAGGACTCTCCTAACTACAATGCAAATGCAGTAGTAGATGATGGAAGTTGTATAAGTAAAGGTGTGTACGCTTGTGTTAAGGAGGCTTTATTTAGTATAGACTCTCTTCAGTGTGACAGCAGCGAATCTAACAAAGCTCTTCAGGTATACGCAGTGTACCAATCTTATAAGGAGGCCTTAAAGGGCAAGAACAAAGTTAAAATAGAAATGTACGGAGATAAATTATCAGATCTTTGTAATTGTAAAACATGTTAAAATAAAATAAAATGGAGAAAGTAGCAGAATTATTAGCAAAGAGAACCAACGGTTTAATAGAAGAGCAACTAGATTTAGATTACGCTCGTAATGGGGTGACAGTTATACCTGAGGGTAAAGCTACTACTACAGCAGTAACAGGTAACTTCTATGCTGTAAAAGCTGATGGCCTTGATGATGAGGGGGTTATAATAGCGTCTATAACTGTAGACGGTGTAGTTATAGCAACCGACTTAACGTTAACCGCTGGCGATGTGTTTTACGGGAACATAACTTCTATTCTTTTAGCTGTAGGAGGTAGCGGTAATGCTATACTTTTACATAAAAAAGGACATGGACCAACTGTTGAAATAACACTTGTATAAGTTATGGGGTACGGAAATGGAACAGGCGGGGGAAAGCAATTAGGCTTGAAGCCCGCTAAAAGAATAGGAAGGTATAAGAAACAATTCAAAGTTTTTGCTGCTAACGTTCTTTCGACTAGAGGTAACTGTAAAGTTACCTGTGACTCCAGAAGGCTAAGAGCTGCAGACGGAACTATGACTTATAGGACTGGAAGTTCTTACGCATTGTTTACATCCGATGACGGTAGAACTGTCATCAAGTTTAAACTTCCGTACATGACTCGAGAGAGTGTTTCTAGGGGAGCTCATCTAATAACGTTTAGTGCGTAGTAACTAATTTTAATAAAAATTAAAATGGAGATATTCAAGAACGATAATAATTGGAACGAGAAAGCTATTGTAGGCTTTATAGCTTTTGCTATAATGTGCCTCATCATGGTAGCGGATCTGGCTACAGGATGGATGGGAGTCGAACTAGTAGTAAACGAATTTGTTTACGAAGCCTTTGTATGGGTTGTACTAGGATGCTTTGGTATATCAGGAGTTGAAAAATTCGCAAAGAAATGAAGAAGTTATTATACATACTCCTATTTGCTAGTACTGTTGCTAATGCTCAGATGGGGTTCTCTCTATTTAGGTTTGCAACGTTCTATGCGAGTTTATCTACAACGGCCCCATTCTCAGAGAACCAAGCTTTTATAGTTGATGGGATTGCAGGCTCTGGGCAGCTTGTTGAGATGACTGAAGTCAGCGCTCCTAATTATAATATAACAATAGGGCTTAGAAAGATAGCGCGTTTTGATTATCAAGTAAAACAAGGTAATTTTTACACGGGCTCAGAAGATGAGAGTAGTGACTACGCTACAATATCTAATGCACCTGGTTTAGAGTACTTGTTTAAGTACTCATCCATTCGTAATAGAGGGATGAAATTTAAACAGCAAGAATATAAGGTTAGATACATATCTGATCACCTAACATCGAAAGCTTCGTATGTGGATGACGGATTAATTAATCTTAAATATACTCTGGGCGAGGTTAGGCTACGTAAAAGTTTTGGTAATATCGACCTTACTTTAGGCGTAGCCCATCGTTCTCACCCTGTGTACGGATACTCCCCTGTTAATGAATGGTTCTCTAAGCCTGAGAATAAGCACTGGTGGCAGTTAGCTAACGAGTTCGGTTTCTACGGAGACGAGGATGAGTGTTGGACTAATGATGGTACATGTGTTGCAGTTTCAGATGTAGAATTTTATACCTACCATTTTACTGACGCGGTAGATGAATACAACAACCAACAACTTAACGCTTTAGGTCTTCAACAAGAAGTTTCTATGGTAGTGGGGGCTGATTATTATCATTATTCAGACAAGTCTTGGGTGCATGCATGGGGTTCTGTGTATCCTGCACACAAAGGTTTGAGTGAATACTCCTACTCATACCCTGGGGTAACGACGGAATGGGATATTGGTGTGGTGTTTGGTGTTAAATTTAACAAACATTTTAGTATCTTCGTAGAAGGAAGACACCTTAAGTACTGGGATATAAGATCTTATAATATGCAAACGGGAATAAATTATTTAATATTTTAATAGATGGCTAAAGAATTAAGTGAAGACAGTGCAGTACAGATAAGTGTAAAAACTTTAGGGGGTATAGCAGTCGGAATAACAGCACTAGTGGGATTGTGGTTTACACTGCAGAACGATATAGCAGAAGCTAGAGAGTTACCTTTACCTGTAGACCCTGTTATAACACGAATGGAGTTTGATATGAAGGATAAACTAATCCGCCAGACTATCATGAATACCCAGGAAGATGTTTCAGAGATGAAAGAAGACATGAAACTAATTAAACAAAAGCTTTATGAATAAGCTTCTACTCCTACTACTACTCACTACAAATATTGTAGCTCAAGAGTTTGTTACTTCTAGCTCATTTGGACCTAAAACAGCTAAAGGAATTACCGTCGTAGAATTTTGGGTCGAGTGGAATCAAGGAAATGAAGTTGAATTCCTAGGTACTCTAAAAGATTGTTCCTCGTATAGAGTATGTATTATTAAGAGTTCTGACCTCCAGAGTAAATACAAAGTAACCTCAGTTCCCACCATTATTGTCTTCGATAATGGTGTGGAGCAGAACAGATTTAACCCCAACATTATGATGGAGTTAAAAGCAACTAAAAAAGAAGTACAGTCTGTTATAGACGAAATAACATTTAACAAATTCCAATAATGAAAAAGCTATTATTCTTAGTGTTCGTGACATTGATGTCGTTAACATCTTCAGCACAACAACAACAAGTATTTGTAGAGTGTACAACAGGCGATTATCCTGATGAGATAACTTGGCAGATTCTAACCTGTAATGGTGGTATACTATTAGAGGGTGCAGCTCCTTATTTAGGTGCGGTTGTATTACCAGAGTATTACCAGATAAACATGATGGACTCTTATGGAGACGGATGGAACGGTGCATACTTGTATGTAGGTCAAACAGAGTATGATTTCTTATCTGATGTAGATTGGATCGATTCTATTGGTACTTGGCCTCAAGAATTCAAAGAGCAACTAGTAGATGTAGGATGCTTGACTATAGGAATAGAAGAGGTTGATAATACACCCTTCATCCCGACTCACTATTACGATATTTTAGGTAGAGAAGTAAAACCTGTAAGAGGTTTCTATATAGCAAGTAACGGAATATTAACTAGAAAGGTGTACATAGATGAGATTAAGCGATAATTTTGTATTGTCTGAGATTACCAGAAGCAATGCAGCTAAACGGTTGGGGATAGATAATGGCCCCAACAAAGAACACCTACGAAGTATTCAAAGGATTATTACTAACCTTGTTCAACCTATGCGAGAAGCTCTTGGCCCTATCAGGATCAGTAGTGGTTATCGTAACCCAGCCCTCAACAGGGCTATCGGTGGAAGTAGCAAAAGCCAGCATTGTAAAGGTGAAGCTTTGGACTTACAGTTTTGGAGCGACGGTAAAATATCTAATAAAGAAATCTACGACTGGGTATTAGAAAGCGGTATTGAGTTCGATCAAATGATTAATGAATTCGACTTTGCTTGGATACACATATCATTGATTAAGGAAGGTAACAGAAAGCAAGTGCTGGAAGCCTACAAGGATGAGGATAATGATACTAAATATAAATACGCAGACTTATCATGAGTAAACTACTAGACCTATTAGGAGGTGGAGTGATTAAGCAAGTAGGAGATGTACTTGATAATCTAACCACCTCTAAAGAAGAAAAGTTAGCTGCCCGTCAAAAGATCGAGGAAGTGCTAATGCAAGCTGAAGCGAATGCCCAGGAACAAGTTTCTAGGAGATGGGAGGCAGACATGAAGTCTGACAACTGGTTATCCAAGAACATAAGACCTTTGGCTCTCGCTTTTTTAACTT
>Ga0308016_10000260_pt1 | contig 27509 bp, 17 predicted proteins | sample Neamet233_FD_203129 | JGI IMG/M metagenome (GOLD analysis project Ga0308016, IMG submission 203129) | Marine microbial communities from water near the shore, Antarctic Ocean - #233 | ecosystem: Environmental > Aquatic > Marine > Unclassified | place: Southern Ocean | collected 2014-07-28
GGTTGAACTCCACGGCTAGCCGCTTCAGAACTTCTCTCCACTACGAAAGCAGCAGCACCCATCCCTAGGATGAGTCCATTGCGTCGACGGTCAAACGGTAGTGCTGTTTCTTCGACTACATTTCCGGTTGCTGCTGCACCTGATGCTGCGAATCCTGCTCCAACCCATTCCCACATATCATCGCCGGTAACATCGTCACCAGAAATGATTACAACCCGGTCTACACGGTCTGCTGCTAGCCAATCTTCAGCAACACCAAACGCTGCTGTAGCTGATGCGCAGGCGAGATTAATTGTTGTATTTGGGCCACGAATACCAGTATATTGTGCAAATTGTGAATGACCCATATTGAGGGTTTGGAATAGATATCTACGGTCAAATTGTCCATCGCCATCATCGCCATTATTCTTGGCATGTTTCTTGGCCATCTGCATTCCAGGGAAACAAGAGGAGAATACAATTCCAGTTCGGTCTCTTTGCACTTGAGGGATTTGCCAACTTCGTATCAACCTAAGTCCACCTTTGCCAACTTGCTCAACAGGAGTTAGTGGTATTGCTGCATCACGCAGTGCTAGTAATCCGGCTGCTACGGCCAACTGGGTAGAAATATCCCATGCCAAAACTACCTTCGGATCTATACCGAATTCTTCAGAGATGTCAAAGGCGGATTTGAGACCTGCTAATTGTGGAATATCGCTGAACTCAGTTGCCTTTTCCATATTGACTGAACCATCTCTTCCTTTGATTAGACGAACTAAGTTCTTGTCGAGCAGTCTTTGTTTGTATTCATCGGAAACTTCGCTAATACAAGTCTCACCACGAACAAGGCGTTCAAAAGTATCCTCATCGAATACTTTCTCCCCGCCAGGAAGACCAAGGGAAACACCTGTGATGACATATGGGTCCGCTCTACGGTTTGCCATAGTATCGTTTCCAGTAGTGGCTACTGTAGCGCCTTGCTGTGAAAGATTTGCACTAGATAATTTAGTTAAATTGGTCTTGGCGGTCCATTGAGAGGGAACTGATGCAATCCAATGCGCTATATCCTCTGCAGTTTGTGCGCTGCTGACATCTACATCCGCCACGGTTTGGCATTCACTGGCAATGGTTTGTAGCAGATTAGTAATGACGGAATCAGAGAGACCAAGACCAAGACGGAGATTAACCATTCCATTACAGAACCTTGCTGGATAACCGCATAATGCTGATAGTCGGTCTCCAAGGTAAGCATTTTTTGCTTCAGTAGCAATTTGCTCAGGGTCTTTTTGAGTAGAACTTGGTGCACTTTGCACCATGGTTGTAACGGTAGGTTGTGCTACTGTTGTAACGGCAGGTTGAGCAGCACCACTCGGAAGTGGGCGGGCCGCTGTGCGCAAATCTTCCAAAGAGGAACTTGTTTGCGAGGTTGAAATTGTTGCTGCTTGGTGTGCTTCTATCGGTCCAGCACGGAACGCTTCGGTCAATGCTGGGGAATCTCCTGTTGGCCACTGTGGCATCCTACCTGCAAGAGCAAGCATTCCTAGAGCGGAAATAAATGAGGCAATTCCTCCTTGTTTTGGATGGTTGGTCATTATTGGTAGCGCTGGTTGGTCCTCAAGAATTTGAGTAGCAAACATGCTCAATGCTCGCTTTGGCCCGACTTCAACGAATACTCGTGCACCTGCTGAATACATTGTTTGAATTTGAGTTGTCCACTCGACCGCAGATGCCATTTGTGGTGCTAATTGAGTAAGAATTGATTGTTTGGCATCTCCATCTCCAGACATTGGGTAAAATTGCCCATCTACATTTGCTGTGATTGGAATAGTTGGCCAGCGTATCTCAAGCCCTTCCAAGAATCGGCGTAGCGGTTCATTGGCAGGTGCTACAATCTTGGAATGGAAAGCGTGACTAGTTGCTAAGGCTACGGATTGGAATCCACGACTTTCAAATTCAGCCATAGCCGCCTTTACAGGTTCGGTTTCACCAGCGATGACCGTCATCTTTGGCGAGTTCTTATTGGCTGCGATAACATATCCATCGACTTCTTCAATAATTGCTGCAACATCATCGTATGGTGCGCTAACGCTAGCCATCAAGCCCTTGTCGCTTACTTCAACTGCGCCCATCTCAGTGCCTCTTGCTGCAGCAGCACGCAGTGCACCATCCATATCGAGAATACCCGCTGCCATCAGCGCTGCATATTCTCCCAAAGAGTGTCCAGCAACCATATCTGGTTTGTGACCATGGTCATTCAGCGCCTTCTCGATTGCTAGATCTGCGGTTAACATTGCAGGTTGAGTATATTCTGTTTGCTTCAATTTGTGTTCCGCTTCAAGCAATTGTTGTTTATTCAATCCTGAACGAAGAATGAATGATGACAAACTTTCACCGTTCAAGACCTCGGTCATTGTCACATCGGATTGCTTCCAAACCTCTTGCACAGACGTATATCTTTGCCAAAGGTCGTGTGTCATCCCAACATACTGACTTCCTTGACCAGGATACATGTGGGCAACCTTGGCTTGTTCAGGTAAAGCTGCATCATCGGTCAGTAGAATTCCTTGCGCTTGTAAGAATCCCCACTTCTCTTTATCATCCATCGCTTTCACTGCAAGGGCACAACGTTTGTCGAATTCTGCCCAAGATGTTGCGACAAGTGCCATTCTAATTTCATCAGAAGTAGAATAATCGCCACTGATAGATTCGAGCGCTTGTGAAAGACGAAGTCCTCTTGGGTCCTCATCGAAATTAGCACCTTGGAAGGAAATGGATTCTATTTGTTGCTTTATTTGGCCAATATCGCTGCCTGAAAGCAATAACATTCCACCTTCAATTTGTTTCAATTGCTGATGTGTCATTGAAGGTGTTGCCGTGGAATCCAATATAGAGGCTGCAACCGCCTCACCTGTTTGTTCATTTTTGGAACCATCGAGTGGTTGAGAATATGCATCCCATCTTTGTTGCCACTGCTGTGCCAGAGGTGCGTGGAAATCCGGTTCATATCCTTCGAGCGCGACGTGGAAATTAGTACCACCAAAACCGAATGCGGATACTCCGGCTCGGCGCGGATTTGACTCTGGCCTTGGCCATTCCATTGCTTTGGTTGGTACGAAAAATGGTATGCTGCTCCAATCAACTGTTGGATTAGGAGTTTCGAATCCTGCACTCGGAGGAATTGTTCTGTGGTGAAGTGCAAGAATTGATTTCATAATTCCTGCGATTCCTGCAGCTGCCTTTAGATGTCCAATCTGCGATTTTATTGAACCGACTGCGATATGGTCGCCACCATCAAATCCAGTCCATAGACGTGATAGCGTTGATAGTTCAGTAGCATCTCCTACTTTGGTAGAGGTTCCGTGAGCTTCAACCAACTGAACGCTGGATGCATCATATCCCGCTTGATTGTAAGCACGTGCCATCGCTTGTACTTGCCCTCTTTGACTTGGGGCGGTAATACCCTTGCCTCGGCCATCCGATGAGCCACCTATTCCTCTGATTACCGCTTTGATTTCATCACCATCACGGATTGCATCGCCTAGGCGCTTGAGAAGTAATACACCTGCGCCTTCACCCATTACGAATCCATTCGCCTTAGCATCAAAAGGAGTGGAATGTGTAGCAGATAATGCACCTATGGCGCTGAACTTTGCAAATGTAGCAGGATCCATTGTTCGGTCACTCGCTCCCGCTAGCATTGTATCGACCTGTCTTGTTTGCAGTAATCTGCAAGCATCCAATAGCGCAGCCATAGATGATGCACAGGCAGCATCCATAGCGTGATTAGGACCTTGCAAATCCAATAGATTAGCAACTCTCCCAGATACCACGTTAGCCAATTCTCCCGGCATGGTATCTTCATCTATTCTCGGAGTTCCCCGCACTACATCTTCAATGAATGAATCCATGTTTGAATCAGGTAAGCCGTGTTGGGATGCCAATTGCTTGGTATGGTTTGACCAAACACGGATATTCGACATATTACGGTTTTCTCCACCTAATGCATTTGCAAAAACTACTCCGGTTCTAACTCGGTCGATGTCTTTTGATTCTCCATCAAAGCCAGCATCTTCTATTGCATCGGCTGATACTGCTACTGCCCATTGCTGGCATATGTCAATCTGAGGAAGAGTTCCTGGTGGTTGCCTCCATCTCCTCCAATCGAATTCATATCCAGTGACCAATGCACCGATTTTGGAATAGGTAAAGCCTTCTTCTACAGCCCCAGGACCACCTTGCCTCCAGAAATGATTTGAGGGGCCTGGCCATCTTCCTTCTGGAATTTGTTTAATGCTGACTTTAGCATCGATGATATTCTGCCAGAATTGGCTCGCATTTTCTGCATCTGGCATTATCGCGGCAAGGCCAATTACTGCAATCGGTTCAAAGGGTCCTTGCTCAAGACCCTCACATTCCTTTCCGTCAGCAGTAGTAAGAGCCATACAATCACCACTTAGTTGCCCATGATACTTTGCGGTACCATCGTAATTGAGTAGCCAGCATCAACATAGATACATTGACCTGTCACACCGCTTGAAAGAGGACTTGCTAACCAAATCGCCGCACCAGCGACATCTGATTGCGTCACATTGCGGCGCAAAGGCGCATTGGCCTCTACATGGTCAAGAATTTTATCAAAGCCGGGAATTCCTCCAGCGGCTAGAGTTGGAATCGGGCCAGATGAAATCGCATTGATTCTGTGACCATCTGGGCCTAAGTGGCAAGCGAGTTCACGAGTCCAGCATTCCAATGCTGCTTTGGCCATTGACATTATTCCGTAATTTGGAACGAAACGATTTGCCGCTGCATAGGTTAGAGTAATTGTTGATGAGTTTTCATTCAGATAAGGTAATGCAAATTTCAAACATCTTTGCAATGAATTTGCAGAGATTGTCATCGCTGTGTTAATATCTTGATCTTCAACGAATAATATCGGTCGGTCAAAACATGCGCGAGGTGCAAATCCTATCGCATGAATCAAAATATCTGCTTTCAGACCTGGATTCTCGGCGGAAAATGCATCGAAGAATTCTTGGGTATCTGCATCGGTTGCAACATCGAGTGGATAGAAACCCGCTATCTCTGGCAATTTATCCTTTAATTGGAAGACTCGGCTCATGAATCTCTTCTGATAACCGAGATACAGCGTGACTCCTGACGCTGCTAAATGTTGGCATATCGCCCAAGCGATTGAATCCTCACTTGCTACACCAAAAACAAATGCGGTTTTTCCTTGTAGTCCGAGCATAACAACACCTGTACATTGGGTAGGTGTTGCCCGCTACACCAGCCCTTTGACTGTTACCATTGATTAGCAACATAAAATGTAGGTTTTGAGACCTTTACAAATAGGCCGACGCACACCGAATCATATGCCAAATATGTAGCGTAATCGATGTGTTTCAACGGCATATTGTATTAGCGCGGAAAAATCCTTGTGCAACTGTTACCGCGCAACTACGAACTGAATATTCACAGGTCATTTAGGAATGAATCTAAATCATCTTCTTCATCATTTAAATCGTCGAACATATCATCAAATTCATCTAGTTCGTCTAAATTTTCAACAACTGGCTTAGTCACTTCTTCAATCTCTGGAAGGTCGATAGCATGTACCATTGCATCGTCAGAAGATCTTCTACCAACTACCTTTAGACCCAAAACCAGAATGAATATGCCGAGAATACCAGCGCCAATTATAGCGCCATATTTCTTCATATCCTCGCTACTAAGTTCATCGAGTCCACCCAATCCGGAGATTTCGCTAGGTTTTTCTACTACCAGAGTGATTACTATTTCACTGAACTCCGCATTATCGTCATTGGTACTTTCTGCACGAATTACCATCTGCACTCGTAATTCTTTAGTGACTGAAGAAGGCGCACTTATTGTCAGGTCGCGAATTGAAGAAACTCCTCCTGCGGCTACGTCTTCAGCAACAAATGATCCCAATGGGAAACTAAAGCCACTTTCAATTAGTTCTGCCTCATTGGCAATGGAGACTCTAATTTTATCTTCATCATTACCATAGTTGGAAAATTGGAATGATATGACTCTCTGCTCATCCAGTTCCAAAGTTCTAGCGCTTTTGTCGCTCATCTCTAATTCTATCATCCCATAGGTAGAAACAGAGAAATCTCCTTCATATGATGCGTTTGTATTGGTTGCATCCCACGCAATTGGGCCAACTGAATCAACTTGAGCGATCAATGTAAATGAATAACTGGTATCTGCTGATAATTTTGTCGGCCCTGAAAAGGTAATGGTGAATTGCTCTTCTTCACCTGCTTCTATTTCAAACGAATCATCTGATAGAATCATATCTATATTATTTGCATCCCACTCTTTTTCAACTGAAATCGTCTCCGCAAATGAGGAGGGATTACTTACTGTACAAAGCAATTCAACAGGCTCGTAGTATGATGGGTGAACTTCCATTACCGGGTCAGTACCGCAATCTATCTCAACGCCAGGTGCAGTTGGCACATCTTGAGCCGAAGCCATTATAGACAATGCTGGAAGCATAAAAAATACCAGTGCAAAAGTTAGAATCTGACCCTTCCGCATACCTCTCACCGGTTATGGGTTGAAGCACTCTTTCATCAATGTAATGGATAACAGAGCCACAAAAACATCTATGCACGTATACTATCGCCATATAGCAGATTTGGCAAATCTTGGTGAGTTTTCCACATTATTTCCTCATCGACTCCAAGTTCCAACAGTTGTTTTGTTCTTTTTGGAACTGTTTTAGGACCTAATACTGCACCTGGGCGTTTTGGGTCATCCATATAATCGGTCTCTAGTAAGAATCCATGGCTTGATTTTGTTATAGTTTCCATCAATTCCTCAATAGCCCCCTTGCCAATCAGCACACTTGGAGTGATTCCTTTGGTGATTTCTGCATCAATATTTGCTGGAGCATAGTGCCTTACTATTTTCTTGCAATCCATTCCAGACTTTATTGCCATTTGTGACAAATCTGAATATGTGGATTCCAATTCACCTTCAACGTGTAACTGCAAGGTAATACCCTCTTGACTAGCCAGATGCATTGTTTCCGATAATAACAGATTGGACATATCCCATACTTGTTTTGAGACTTCCCAGTGTGGCCGGCCGACCTCTCCAATAGCGTGAGCTTTTCCTTCATGGACAAACTCTAATGCAGCATCGATGCTATCACGATAATTATTGGCAGCATTTTCGATTCCCTGTTCGTTTTCACTTTTAATCGCATTATCCAATTGATGCGCAAATGCAGCAGGATGAGGACCTAATACTACTCTGACTCCTAATCCGACTTCCTTGCGCACTGCTTCGGCCATCGAGATAGTATCCGCATATGTATCGCTGTGGCCCTTTTTGGAAGTAGGTGGTGATGCAAAATCTGGACAATGGACTAGTACCAGATCGGTGCCCCCAAATCGTTCAAAATCGCGAGCAGCCTCGAGAAATAAACCCTTACGGTTTAGATGAAAATGGTTGTCGGTAACCGGCCCATCCCACAATTTAGATAATTCACTCATAGCGTTCACCTATTATTACCACAGAGTTATGGCTATTCTCTTTTGTGCTAAAACCAACGCTATAATCAAACTCTTTGGATGAAATAACCTTTTTCAGCAAATTTGCTTTTCCAATATACAGCAGCCATTGCAACCAAATTAGGAGAATGCGCTCCAAGTGCTATACAGCGACCGTTTGGCCAGATGTTGAGAGTGATGTCGTGCCTTGAGTCCTCGATGATAGTGCAGCCAAGACGAGCATCATATTGCGCCTCTCCTGCCCCGACATCTCCGATAATAGATTCAACTGCTATCGTTTCTTCAAAATCGAATGAAGCGACCATCGGGCCTAATTCAGTAGTAAGTCCAGAACTATCTAGACCCATTTGTAAAAGAAACTCCTTTGCAGCCGCACGAGCAATTTCAATTCGCTGAGTGCCATGAACTACTAACTTCCCATCTGCATCGATTACGATTGTTGCGCGAGGTGCATCTAACACTTTGATTACAACTCCACCTGTTGCTGTTCCACCCAGTTGTGCAACTACTGCATCTTGGTCAACTGGTGTTCGCGTAATAAACCGAACGAGTTGATTTTCAACTCGCACATCGATACCTTTTGCCGCCATAATCACTCCTCCTCTGTGTCATCCGAGTCGGGGGGGGATGAAGAAATCTCCTCAACCTCCATTTGCCCATCCAACGCTGAATAAATTGCATTTCTCCATGGCATATGCATTGGTAAAATGAGTGTAGCATCATCGCCATGTTGAACTCTTAAATCAGCCAATGCACCGCGTAATCTTGCAGCAAAGCGATTATCTCTTGATGAGGATATTGATTCGTTTATTAGCCATTCAGAAAGTTGCCACCAGGTCAATGCCAATACGCTTGCTGAAGCCATATTTTTGGTTACACCTTTCGGTGGTTCTCTCGCTTTGGAGACATTCTTCTTCATTCTTTTACGCCATTTGCCACCAAGGCTGATCATTCCCAGCAACTTTCTCCAATGGGATGCTGCTTTTGCTTCCTTACTCAGATGCTCATACCATTCATCATCATCGGCTGTAGGTTCAATGAAATATACTGCTCTTTCGTGACGTACAGCATTACGATGCAATCTACGTGGCTCTGGGTCAGGGAATCGTCCAGAAACGACCCCTTCTAATTCCGTCACATCATCGAGGTAAATTGCCAACCCGCCGCCAGAAATAAGGCTGTAATTGAGATTGACTCCAGGTGACTCTGCTTCATCTATCTCTTCCTGCACCCACAAATCAACTACATCTGGTGATTCGAGTAAAGCGATTCCATGCCAAGATTCTCTTGGCCTCATTTTAAGAGGAAAAATCACCGTAGGTAATGTGCCATGGAGGATGATTTTTCCACCATCTGGGTCAGACCAAACAAGATCGCCCCATGAGAGAATAGGTTGCAAGATTTCACCTTCACTGACCTTTTACCCAGTCTTGTAAAGCTTCAATGCTCCATCCTTGATCAAAGTAACCTTGGATTTCTGCTTGATTCCACTGAGGGAATGTAGCAATCGCTCTAGCCATTTCTGGGTCAACATTCGATGGATGAGGAGAGTGAGTTGGTAATTCAACATAGACCTTACCTTCTTCTTCATATTCTCCATCACCAAAGAGGTCAGATGAATTGTCGCTATCTTGGCCGCGCTTGAACAAAACAACAACGAGAACTGCTAATACTGCAGCAATAACACCAACAATAGCCAGTAATAATGCCATACCACTATCGTCCGATTCTCCTTGAACCTTGACATTGAATTGATCACCTTCTATCTCACCGTCGTATTTGAGGTCGCTAGATGAATTGTCAAAAATCATGTAATACATCCCAGTAGTAGCACTTGGGAACGCTTCAAGTTCAATCGAATACCATGCAGAGTCACCAATTGCCAACTCTTCAGTTTCAATCATTCCAACCTTTGATGGAATTCCACCATTGATTACTGACTTCACAATAAGACTTGCTCCACCAGCCATTGTACCTGTATTTCTCAATTCAACTTCAAGTGTCACTTTTTGTCCTACAGTAGGATTGGAAGGATTCATCTTTACATTTAATATGTCGAACTTTGCTTCTTCATGAATAAAATTGTAAATTGACTTATGGGATATTTCTCCCGAAACCATATGCCCGACTGAACCATCTTCTTGTAATCCGCCACCAAGTATAATTTGTGAACCGGCTGAATCAACACCTTCAATCCAGAAAATCACTTCAACACCGCTGATATCATCTGGTGATGGGTCGAATTGGCCTTCTTCAAGTGGCCATAAATCAATACAATCACCTGTAGCGAAGTATGAACCACCTGTCGGCAATAAGTCTAGATTCGCTGTCATCGGATCGCTTCCATGCGTAGACCTGTAACTACCCCATGCGATATCATTAGTTGGGTCATCAAAGAACTTCCAAGCAACTTGAACATCGCCTGGGAACAGCGCTTCTTGCTCTTCAATAATTACTTCAACATCAATACAGTGATAGTTTGCTGTAGAAATATATCCTTCAAGTATTTCTCCTGTGGCTCCCTTCTTTGCCGTCCAAGAGTTGGTTGCAACACGTGGAGAATTACTGTCCACCTTTATGTTAAAGGAGGCACATCCAAATGAAGTGGTACTCGAACAAAGTCCAAAAGTCGTATCGATTGCACCATTTGGTAAATCGACCAACTCAAATGTATATCTGTAGTCATTAGTCACCGGAGGTGCTGTAATGTTAATGTTGAACTCCCCACCTGTGAAGTTATGATAGAATGTTTCGCCTGGATACGCAATATATCCCTTGGCACCATTCATCATACCATCTTCACGAGTGATTTTCATAGTCATTTCAACCTCAGGCTTGATGTAAACGCTGTCATAAATTCCTTCCCTGTATGCGTATTGTCCGGCAAATGAAATTATGTCACCAGGATAAACGAATCCTTTTCTGACATCGGAAGTAAATGGTTCACTCTCATCGGAAAAGACTGGAGTGACCATCAAGTCATTCGCTTCATCAGTTCTGAAATCAAGTTGGATTCCGTCACTATAGTACCAATCTTGGATGTGGCGGCCAGGAGCTTGTATCAATTTATAACGTGGATTATCCAAGTCTTGCATATAGAGAGTTGGATAATTCAATGTAGCCCCTACACCAAGTACACCCCAATCAATTCTAATAGGCAAGTCTAGGTAAAAGTCAGATTCAAAGGTGTTGACCAAATGGCCACCATCCATTCTCAAAAGGCGTGGACCTTCGCTGTCTTCGCTTTCTGCGACGACATCTATCCATTCGCTGTCAGTCCAAGCAGTCTCATTACGTGGGAAATACCATAGAGTCATATCATCACGTGAGCCATCTAAATCAATTCTAATGTACTCTACATCACGCCATCCATTATCATCCCCAGCCTCTACGATTAGGTGGTATTCATTTCCAGCATACAATGTTTGGTTCCAATTTCCTTCCCATTGTTGTTGACTGGATTTAATAAAGCGATTATCACTTGAATCATCGATAAAGAAGTTTCTAATCACTGGATTCTTTGATGACATTGAAACATATGTCACGTGGTCATTGTCAAATCCAGGTGCGCCGCCATCAATTGGGTTGCCCGCTAAGTCAAATCCTTCAATCCATAAACTGACCTTTCCAACTGGATCTTGACCCTCGTTGGCATAATCGTTGTATTCACCGGAGTAGTTTGAATTTGGTACTCCACCATCACTGGTCAATGTGATACTGGTGTATTCGTCAGCTGTTGCAATTCCATCTTCATTTGCATCGTTATCGTGTTGAACCCAAATATACAATTCCAAAGTTGCAGGAGGGTTTGGTAAATCTTGTGCTTGCATTCTAATCTTCTGGTTAGCTGAAGGAACAACCCATGTATCGTCTACCAGTGTTCTCCAATTGCTATCTACATTCTCATCCACTTGACCGTTTAATACTTGCAAGTTCATTAAATTCGGGTCATATGTGTCAATGGTTAAGTTAAATGGAATTGCACAATCTGCATCAGGCCGAAGTGAAAGGCTCGGACAGAGAGTATCTCCGCCTTGGTAGCCATCTATCTTGAATCGATATGTTTCTTCTCCTGCTGCAGTTGAACCGAGGTCAATATTCCAATTGAAATCGCCACCGATAACACCGGATTGGTTTGCAACTTCTTCCCATTCAGTGGTCACATTGCCTTCTGTATTGTTGATATGACGCAATTGTAAGACCATGTAGTAACTTGTCGGGTCAGGTGATGCATCAAGTCCCTGCAGTCGGATTGAACCTGCTAAGATGATTTGTTGATTGGACATTCCATCATCTAAATTTTGGATAGTTCCGACACTGTTTTGTAATGAGAAACTTGTAAGTCCTGCATCATTTTCAACTGCATTGCCTCCAACAGGAGCCATCAGTATTGCAGCCGGGAGGCCGTTTACACCATTACCGGCGATCAAACCAGAATAGATTCTAACTGTTTCAGTATCTTCCCAAGTAGGATTAACTCTAAATCTCCATGTTACTTCTTTACCATCGGTAATATCAGTATGTGTTGACGATTCAAGAGTGATTAGATTATCTTCATCACTTGATTCGGAAAATCCTAAGAATTCGGAATATGATAAAACCACATCACCCGTATCAGACTCAAATGAAAGGGTTGCTTCCGCAAGTGAAGAACCTGTCAATGGGTCAACTGTATGCGTTGTTACGATTTCATAAATCTCACCATTCGGGTATAGTCCAACTGGATTACCACTCATTGCGATGGTGTTGTCATATCCAGTGCTTGTTGAAAGTGAGAGTTCCGATAGTGTCACTCCACCACCTGTAGTAGAGATTACTGCAATTGGTACGCTAGCAGTTGCTCCGCCTCCACCCCAAAGTGCAACACCTTGGTTTAATTCCGAATCAAGTCCATCGCCGTTATTTATTACAGTTGAATAATTGTAAATAATATCTAAACCTTTAACGGTCATCGTAGTACCTGTGCTTGCATTTGGAGAGGTTGCCTTGAAAAAGAAAGTCATCCATTTATTCCCATACGCATCGTCATGGCTATGTGGCACCATCGGATTTGTCAACAATGAGTTTAATGCGTCTGAGAGACCCAATGAATTTGGAAGTCCTTCAGCGATGACAATAGAAGTATTATCAATGCTACCAAGACTATACTCCTGAGAACCTGAAACAAGATAAAGGTCAAATCCTTCCATAGGATCGGAATTAGAGTGAATTGTGATATCGTCAAATGCTACATCTGCAGCGGTGATAATCGAGCCCTTAGGTAGCATGAAATGCCCACCGATTGCTGTTCCGGACAAGTCAGCAGTCATTACTTTGCTTTCTGCTCCATAATTGATACCGTCCGCTTTATTATTCCAAAGAGTTGTTTGTCTACCAAAATAACCAAACGCAGGTTCATCAAAGCCCCAATCAATATCACCATCGTGGGCGACATCTATCTGAATTCTCTCAGCGTGGTGACCAAATCCTAGGTCAAACCACATACCACCGACGTTACATGGGCCGGTGTAGGAAAGAATTGCATTGAATCCGAATACCGGCTCGGCCATGGTTGTAGTGATATTATTTGACAGGGTCTCGGCACCCATAACACCGGTGTAGAGCATTTCGATTACCGGTTCTTCTGAACAATCGTCTTGAATAATTGGAGTAATACTTGTTATCGGGCGATTGAACTTTTGTCTATCCAATGCAACTGTAAATGATGTATCTACAATACTCGGAGAATACATCATCATGTCTGCCATACCACTGGACTCCCATACTCCATTGACAATTGCATTCATACCAGCAGATGTTTGGTTAAATCCAGTACCGACACGAGTACCCATGCCTAAACCATGTAATACAGGCGTGCTTAGTCGACTTGGACCGGAATCGAATCTAAATTTCAAGTTAATACTTGGATAAGTTGTTGAATTGACATCCCATAATTCAATGATTTTTCCTGAAAGTCCAGACATAGCAGCGCCATCGCTATCAATTACAATTTGACCATTGGTTGAATCGATAACATCGACTTCAATGGTTGCGCTGGAGGTAGTCTCGGATTCCAAATTAAGGATTCCGAATCCATTCGGATGATTTTCTCCACCAAGTGTAGATGGTAGGAAACCACGAATTGTCATTTCACCAGTTTGTGGCAATAAGTCGCCCAATCTGAAGTTATCAATATACCACCCAGATGTATTGAAATCTTGTGAAGACCATCCAGCGGGAGGGTTGTATCCTTGATGCTCCATTACGAAACGGAGTTCAATATATTTACCGACATAATCTTTCAAATCCAGGGCTACATCGGCCCATCCAGTTGGATTGGCTGCATATGTAGATTTACCAGCAATACCATAATCGTTGTCAGCAATTCCACCACATTGTGATGAGATCTTGTTATTTGCACCGGAATTGCTCTTTTGCCAGTATCCATTTGAATAACTGATTCCACTAGAGTTTGCAATATCGATTGGAATATAATCAAAACCTGCAGAGGATAGTGGATCGTATTGACCTGCTACCAAGGATGAACGAATCTCTACATATCCGCAGTCCATCATTCTACTTTGAACCGGAGTCGCAGTGTTTCCAAAGCTTTCCAAGTTGTGCCATGATGAGAAGTGTGCTGTATGAGTTTTCAATTGAGGGCTGACGAACATTTCAGCAGAATTCATTTTCAGATTAAATGCTTGAGCCCCATTGTCATCGGTGTAATTATCGTCATAGAGATTTGTGCCCCAGCAGTCTGCACCTGATGCACAATTCGAATTTGTGATCGTTCCACCGAATAATGAACCATGTTCCCATCCAGCTCCGCTCTGTGGTGGTGGATTAGTTACGTCCATGAAACCGGCATCTGAGCCCTCAAAGTCAGTCAGGAATCCATCGGATTTCAAACTTACAGGAGTTGCTTGTGAACCATCTTCGATTTGGAAATCATCAATATTGGAGAAGATTGTCAATTGATTATTATATGCAGGATTCCAGACACGTGGTATTGTATCAATATCGATTCTGGCCTGAGAAGAATGTTCAAGCATATTGGTCGAAATTTTCAAAGATGCTCCGGTTACAGTCTCCCCCGCAGGTATGTTGACTAATCCGTCAACTAGGTTCAAATATGCCGTTCCGTCTCTCAATTCAATATCCACTTCTGAATCGCCATTTGCGAATGTAGTTACCGTTGATGATGCCGCTAATGGCGCAAATATCATCAATGCTACTAAGAACATTGATGTACTAATTTTTCTATTCTGTTGTGTCATAAAATCACCTGCTATCCTTCGCGAAGGTGAAACCACCTAAAACTTAGTCGCTTCATTGTCAATTTTAGATTCTCACTAGCACCCTCCTACGGAGGGTTAAAATCATTGATTTTCAAAGGGATTCGGGTTTTTATTTAGACAGTGTAATAAAACTCACAAATCAACATAATTCCTTAGTTCCCAAGCCTCATCACAAATATTATCCATGCCACCGACGCGCTCTTCGCTCTTTTCCAACCATTCTTGATTGCCTACTGTAGTAGGGTGGTTTGGCCCTAAAGCATCACACACTTCAGGCCCCTTGCTTATCTCAAAGGTTCCGATTTCAGCAGCTATATGCATTATTGTAGTTTTGTCAAAACCCAATAATGGGCGAAGTGGATGTAACTTAGTAGCCTGCTCAATAGATCCTAAATTACCCAATGTTTGGCTTGATACCTGACCCAAGTTTTCACCGGTTAATACGTGAGTTGCAGAGACCTCAAGCGCCGCTCTATCCGCTAATCTGTTAAACATCCTCTTCATATGAATAAAATACTCTGTATGATTCCATTGTTCAGTAAATAGAGATAATTGTTTAGCGACTGGCACCACAATTAATTTCCGAGATAAATTCTCTCTTGCAGCATCACCAATAGGCCCTTCCATTTGTAGGAAATGACGCAATAGTGCAACCGTTTTCTGTTCAGCCGCAGGGCCTGTTATCTCTTCTTGACTACAATGTAACGGATGCACTTTCCATCCTTTTATCAACATACGAGCAACTGCAACTGGTGAATCAATGCCACCAGACACCAAGCCAATGCAGACTTTGTCACCGCTCATAACCCGTCGACACGCAAGGGTGTCATCAAACCACCCCTTGCCCCTTGCTTTGTTACATGGCTTCTTGAAGGAGAAAGATATCCCAATGAATATGGAGCCATATACTAAGGAACCAGTTACCCTCATTGAAGAAGTATTTCCTCAAGATACAAACTCATACAACACCCTATTCGGTGGCCGCCTTTTGTCTTTAATGGATAAGGCTGGAGGAATCGCTTGCGCTAAATTCGCTCATCGGGAATTTGTAACAATTTCAATAGACACTCTGAAATTCATCGCTCCTGCTCATCAAGGTGACCTTCTAGAGGTTACTGGACAGGTAGTGTTCACAAGTTTTCACACAGCATGTACTAAAGTAACCGCATTTACTTTGAACAAATCTGATTGGAAAAAGAAGAAGATTTGTGAAGGATACTTCTTCTTCGTAGCAATCGATTCTATGATGCGTCCGATTCCAATCCCCCAATTTGTTGTTGAAAGTGAGGAAGAACAAATTGAATACGATGCTGCATTGGCAATCCGCCAACACATGCTCGATAGTAAGGAATGATGTTGCAATTATTTGCAAAACATCATTACCAGCTTCACAGAACTGCAACTATTACTGCATCGTCAGTTCCATAAACCATTGATAATTAGCCCGAGCCATGGATGTAGTAATCGTTGGTAGTATCGCATATGATTCGCTATCAACCCCAAGTGGCGAATCCAATGATGAATTGGGAGGTTCCGCAACGTATGGAGGGTTTTCATCTTCATTTCATACCAAGAGATTGAATGGTGGAACCGTTGCTCTGGTAGGAGTTGTTGGCGATGATTTTCTCTCTTCTGACATCGATAAATTAGTCAAAGCAGGCCTTGACATAAGAGGCATAGAAACCGCCAAAGGTGATACTTTCCGATGGAAGGGTTCCTATCATGGAGATATGTCACAAGCTGAAACTCATGAAACTCATTTGAATGTCTTTGAGCATTTCCAACCAAAGGTGCCTGAAGACTATCGCTCACCAAAGGTACTGTTTTGTGCCAATTTGCATCCTGCGTTACAAATGGCGGTCATCCAACAATCTAGGCCAACTCGAATCTCAATATTGGATTCAATGAATCTGTGGATAGAAATAGCAAGAGAAGGATTGCTGGAAGTCATTAAGCAAGTTGACTTGGTAGTTCTCAATGATGGTGAAGTTAGAATGCTCGCCAATGATGATAATCTGGTGCGAGCATCCCACAAAGTGCAAAAAATGACCAATGGAGCAATACTAGTTGTCAAGAGAGGCGAACATGGAGTTTTGGCCTTACACCCAGATGGTCTACTTTCAATGCCAGCATACCCAGTTATGGAACTCGTTGACCCTACTGGTTGCGGTGATACTTTCGCTGGCACATTAGCGACGTTTTTGGCACAAGGAGATGGCCACATTAGCAAACAAGAATTAGCAGAAGGGTTAGTTCATGCAACAGTTACTGCCTCATTTACCTTGCAAAGTTTTGGTACCAATAAGATTCGTAATTTAGAAACCATTGAATATGAAACTAGATTGAAAGAGTATCGTTTGATAACTAGTACTTCTTGAGATTATTAAGAATCTAATCTTCGAAGACCGCTTTTTCCTTCACTGGTTGAGAGATGTGCTTCACTATCAACTAGATCATCGAATGAGACCGATTCCAATTCATTTTGTTGACGTTGCTCAATTAGCGAATGTGCACGACTAATGTGTTGATGCATTCGGTCTACTTCGTTTTGAGGTAAATTCCCCCCATTATTTTCTGAAAGATTTCGAATGCTAGAAAGTGCCTCTTCTCTTAGATTCTGATGTGTGCGCACACGGAGTGATTCAGCCGATTCACTAACCTCTTGACCTGAGCCCATACCAAGAACGGTCCTAGTTGCATTTGTTGCGACCCTAGAAGCAGATTTAGCGACACTTGTAGCCCTTTTTGCACCGCTACTTAGAGATAAATGAACGAGGCTACCGACCAATCCACGGTCCTTCATTGGAGTTCTGCTTCTAACTATCAATCTAGAATGAGCTCCTACACCACTATCTCTCTTCCTCAAATGTGGAAACTTTTCTGCCTTGCTTTGCATCGGTTTATCCTGGGTGTAAGTTGATTGTGGAGTTGGAGCACCATTATTGGAACGAGCACTTGCAATGATTGATTTTGTACCAGTTCCTGCCAGTGAATTGGATAACGAGTCTGGAGAATTAATAGAATCAATCGAATCCGCTTGTTGCTGTATTTGATTAGTATGCGGAACATGTGCCCCATCTTGATTCCAAAAGTTAGGTAGCGGATTAGGTAATTGACTTTCACCTGCTTCGCGTTTCAAATGTGATTGGTGATTATTCTGTGAAGACCTTATTGCAGAATCACCAGACATTGGCAAATTCATATTTTGCCGAACTGGCATTGGATGATGAGTTCCAAACTGATTGTATACTGATTGCTGGTCATTTGATGGGACTTGGTGCATTTGAGGGGGATGATTGAGGTTTTGTTGCCCACCGAATTGCTCTTGGTAAGACATTTGAGAAGGCATCTGCTGATTATGCAGTGGATTGGGTTGGACCCCATATTGATACTGGCCCTGTTCGTTATTTCTTCTTGTATCGAGATTACCTGAGGCTCTTTGAATTAATCCATCTGCCGAAGAGAGTGGTAAACCGAGTTCTAATTCTGGTTCATTGTCTGTAAACCAATCAGGCAAGCCTAGTTCTACTTCTTCCTCTGATTCTAAAACTTGCTCTTCGTCCGAAGAAAACATTGATGTGTCAAACATTGCCATTGGATCTTCCTCCTCATCAATGGCAAGGAATTTAGTGATTGGAGTTGGAGTTTTTATATTTACAGGCGTAAGCACATCCCATGATTCTTCAAGGATGGTAACCCCGGGATAATCGGTATCCCTCTCAAGCAATTCCAAGCCATCCCTTGCTTCTTTGAGAGTCATTCCTTGATTTATTCTTTGAACGAGGTGATTCATTCTCATTAGCCTTGCATCGTTACCCATAATTGCAAAACATACATTGCCCTTTGTCTCGATTGTCAATGTAGGTCTTCCAGTGAGAATCCATGTACTTATGAAAATTCCACCAAGAGCCATTGCACCGAGTCTAAAATCCAGTGGATCGATAATACGATACCCGAACCAAACAAAAATCACTCCTAGGAATGCAACCCAAAATGGTGCAAGACGCGAATTATGGTGATGGGTATGGAGAATTTCTGATAAACGAATACTAGTAATATGGCCTGCTTTTGTTTCAAAGGACAGCATGCGCTCATCAAGAACTGCTAGGACTTTGCCCGCAGTTCCGTCCAACGTAAGTGAACCGAGAACCTCTAAGTTCTCCCCACTCGTTGGACTATTTACATGTCCAATCGATTGCATCCCAATAGGACAAGCGAATGGCAGGGGTTATCAATCCACCGCCGATTGGCCAGTTTTAGAGGCTAAAAAGAGGACCCTTTTTTTACCACCATAGGTGATTAATTTAATTCCAATATCGCATTGCCCATTATTCTTGGCTTAGAATCTAATTGGGCTATCAAAGTCGGTTGTGGGTTTTCTCTTCGGATGAATAATGGGGATTCCCAATTTACTACTGAATCTGCTCCGTCAATTGATTCGATACGGCCAACAACAAATTGTAAGTCAGCGCTGGCATGAATGATATCTCCAACCGCCAAATCCCTCTTTTGGAAAGGTGAACGCGTCAAAGTCATCTTTGAAGAATTATGCTGGATAACTGCAAGAGGGTGGCTAATTCCTGATTTTTTATCCTCTGTTGCAGGGCGAACTAAAATGGTGCCACTGCCCAAGTGGTCTTCCTTGGCATTACGAAGCGCAAGTCCTACTCTGTCACCAGCAACTGCTGATGAAACATCATCATCCATCACCTGTAGTGATTTTGTATTACCTGTTCCGTTTGCAGGAAGGAGAATTAATTCATCATGGACATTTACCGTTCCAGATTGAACATAACCAATAGCAACTAATCCGATCCCTTTGACATTGAAATGTTGGTCGACTGGCAGGACCAGTGGTGCTTGTTGAATCGCTTTCAAATCGGCAGATACTTGGTCCATCAAACCATACAGTTTTGCTCGTAAATCAATTCCATCATTTCCTTCAAATGTCCAGTTTCCTAAACCTGCTTGTTTGAAGATCATTTTGACTTGCTCCTCGTCAACCCATTCGCCTTGTGGCGGATTTATTATTACTAATCCCTTGTCAATTCCAGCACTAGCAAATGCAACTACAACTTCACCTAGAGTAGCATCTATTTTTGTGATCTCAACCATGCCAACTACAGCAGCAGATAATGCATTGAGGAAAGGCCTCAATCTTTCTGGGAATTTTGCAGGACGGATAACCGATAAAATTCTCGGACCATCTGCATCTGCTTCCTTGTGAACATAGGTGTGAACATCACGCTGGTCAGTCGCTTTGGCTATTTCTTTAGCCAACTCATCCGAGCCGATCATCGCTATATTGAGAACAGACATGAAACGCCGACTTGACGCGCCTTCTTGATACAATCGCTTAGAGAGTGAATCTTAAAAGTGATCATCCGAGTAATTCACTGTGCATCTCAATATATTGTATTGTGATGTTTCTGTTTGCAAAGTCCTCTTCATCCATTATTCTTCTGTGCAATGGAATTAGATGCTCAACTCCAGTGATAATTGTTTCATCGAGGGCCGTTTTCATTCTACGAATCGCATCTTCTCGGTCTCGCCCCCAAACCAATAATTTAGCCAATAGTGAATCAAAACATCCCGGCATTTCGTAACCTGGGTATGCATGAGTATCGCACCTAACACCGAATCCAGAGGGAAAGTGGCACTCCCATAATCGACCTGGGCTCGGAATGAAATCTTTTGGATCCTCAGCATTAATTCTGCACTGAATAGCATGACCTCGTATGACAACATCCTCTTGAGAGAGTGGTAATTTCTCACCTTGCGCTACTCTGATTCCAAGTTCAACCAAATTATAACCGGTTATCAATTCTGTAACCGTGTGTTCTACTTGCACTCTAGGGTTTACTTCAAGGAAGTAAAAATCACCCTTTGCATCTCGTAAAAATTCAAATGTTGCAAGACCTTTGTAGCCAACCGATTCCGCACCGCGACAAACTAATTCGCCTATCCTTGCTCGTGTCTCTTCATCTAACCAAGGACCCTCTTCAACCAACTTTTGGTGTCGCCTTTGAATGGAACAAAATCTCTCTCCAAAGTGAATTGCAGTTTCTCCATCCGCTAGAACTTGGAACTCAATGTGTTGAGCCTCTTGGATATATTTTTCAACGAAAACCCTCTCATCACCAAATGCAGATTTAGCACGGGATTGGCATAGTTTCAATGCACTCTCGAATTCATCTGATTTGGATACGATTTGCATCCCAATCCCACCGCCACCAGCAGCAGCTTTGATAATAACCGGATAACCAATCTCTGTGGCCAATGTGCTAGCAACTGCTGCAGAGGAGATTGGTTCTGAAGAACCCTTTGCAGTAGGTAGTCCTGCAGCCTCCATCGCCGCTCTAGCCTCAATTTTATCACCCAATAATGTGATGACTTCAGCGCTAGGGCCAATGAATGTAATTCCTTCTTCAGCACAACGTGCTACGAATGTTGCATTCTCTGCCAAGAAACCATATCCTGGGTGAATTGCATCACATTGTAATTCTTTAGCGGCAGTAATTACATCTTCAATGTTGAGATAAGAATCTAAAGGGTTATTTTTGTAATTGGGATAAGCGAAATCTGAAAGGCGCACTGGGAGGGATAATCGGTCCTCTTTACCATGGATAATTGCTACTTCAATTTCCATATCTCTTAGCGCTCGCAAAATGCGCAACGCTATTTCACCGCGATTTGCAATGAGAACACGTTTGAATCCCATAATGCGCTCTAAGTGAATCTATCCTATGATGCCAACGGTTGTGAAATTACACCACAAGCGGTTTGTTATGGATGTCCCATCCACCATTAACATCGATTGTGCAGTAATTATCTTCAAGAAATCAAGGAAACTGATGCAAAAACACAGTAATGTTTTTCTACTAGTAGATTGCTCTGCAATTATGGTGCGAGTCAAGAAAACAGGGGCAGAGGTCCTCGACGAATTAGCAGGAAAGGATTTGAACAAGAGTGGTCATGTTGTAAATCTTGTAATATGTGGCAACTCTAAATTTTATGATTATTCATGGCTAGAGGAACAATTAGAAAACTGGGTTCTGTATAATGAGTACCCAGATCTAGTAATTCTAGGTGGAGCGAGTGGAGTAGATTTTATCGCCGAAAGATGGGCTGATAACAACAATATTCCAATTGCAGTATTCAGTGAAGCTTGGGCAACACCACGACCTAACAAATCAGATGATAGTGGACGCCCTGAAGCGGAAGCCAGCCTTGCCAAGAAAATGTTGAAGAGAGCAACACATATGCTTGCATTCCCTGGACCAGATTCGGTTTGGACTAAGCGCATGGAAGGAATTGCTCGGGCTCAAGGCATACCTGTAGCAAGTATTCCGATTCCAGTTTATGCAGAATAATCAATAAGATTTAGTTCAACAATACCGCTCAAAGACGATTTGAGCGAATGATGATAAACAAACGCCTTGTGGCTTTCAATATCAGCCTTGGCTGATGGTGATATTATGTCCAATTGGTCTCTAAAAAACCCGTATATGACTACGATTTCAGAGAACTATATCCTCAATGGTGAAGGGTCCCGGAAAGAGACTCGCCATGTCGTTTTCGAATTGGGCGATTCCGGCCTAGAATACAAGGTTGGCGACGCACTAGGAGTTATCGCAGAAAATCCACCGCATATCGTTGAAGAACTTATTGAGATCCAAGGATGGGACCGAGATCAACTCGTCACCACCCACAATGGTGAAAGTGACCTGTATTCTGCATTAAAGAAGGATTTTGAAGTTCATTTGGCCAATAAGAAGTTTGTTAATTCATTAACTGAAAAGATTGTATCTACTGGAATAAAAATTTCTCTTTCTATTATTTCAAGAACGAGGAATGGCCAAGATATCGCTAATACACTCCCTTCCAGTTCAGTTTCAGATGACCCTGTTTCAAAAGTTGCTGCCATCACTTCAGATGCAGATGCAATAGCAGATTATCTGTGGACAAGAGATTATATTGACATTATGCGCGAATTTGATGTTCGTTATTCAGCGGCCGAGTTCATGAGTCTCGCTGACCGCTTGAAGCCTCGCCTATACTCGATTGCATCTTCCCTCGACGCCCACCCAGGCAAGGTCGAATTAACTGTAGGAATTGTTCGTTTCACATACCACGATAGGCCTCGTGGAGGAATGTGCACACTGTACTTAGCAGATGAAGTGGACATGACTGGAAAAGAGATTGGAGTCTTTATGTCACCAACAAAATCATTCATTCTTCCGGAAGATAAATCGGTTAATATCATCATGGTGGGACCAGGAACTGGTATCGCACCTTTCCGTGCTTTCATGGAACAAAGAGTTCATGATAACGGCACTGGCAAAAATTGGCTATTCTTTGGAGACCAATCCGAAAAGACCGAGTATTATTACAAGGAACAAATCGAATCTTGGTTAAACGGAGGCGACCTCTACAAATTCACAACCGCATGGTCCAGAGACCAAGTCGAGAAGATATATGTGCAAAATCGCCTAAAAGAAAATGGTGCCGAAGTTTGGCAATGGTTTGAAGAAGGCGCATATTTCTACATTTGTGGCGACAAGCAAAGGATGGCAAAGGATGTTCATCGTGCTTTGATAGAGATTGCAATGGAACATGGTGGCATGTCTGAAGAGGATGCCACCTTCTTCATTGAGAAAACTATGATGAGAGAGCAGAAGCGTTACCTACGTGACGTATATTGATCATTACTTTTCGCCAATGACTTCAAGCGATAGTTGCAGTTAGAGGTTTTATGGCGCATGAGATTTTGATGCTTGGCACAGGCAATGCATTCTTGCCACATGGCCGTCATCACTCATTTTGCTGTATTGACCGGAAGCACATCATCGATGCACCACCGACTGCTTTGGCCAGTTTGAGAAGAGCTGGAATTGCTGTTTCAGAAATTGAAACAATCTTCGTGACCCATGTTCATGGCGACCATGTATTTGGTTTCCCTTTCCTATTATTAGAACGCAGATATATTTCAGATAGAGAGATGGTAAAACCGTTGACTATTGTTGGTTCTAAATTGGTAAAGGAGAGATTGTGGCAACTTTGTCAATTAGCCTACCCAGGTTCTTTAGAAGAAATATTTCAAACAATAAATTGGGTTGAAGAAAATACTGGGACAGTTAATGATTGGACATTTGAGAGATTCAGAGTAAAACATGATGCCTCTGTAGACCCTCACGGCTATCGCCTAGAGCACTCATCAGGTGCAAATTTAGTCCATAGTGGTGATACTGGGCCTTGCGAGGCCCTATATGACGCGATAGAGCGATCTAGTATTGCAATTATTGAAATGGGAATTCCGGAATGGGTCCAGAGTGAAGAGCATCACAAACCATCACACATCGAGGCACTATCCCATCAAGTTCCTAAGACTAAATTACTACTGACACACACATATCTTGACATGAAGGATTCTCAATATGATGTATTGATGAGTAACGAGTACCCTCAGTTTTCTAGCAATGTCACTCACGCCCATGACGGTATCAGTTTAATCTGGAACGGTAATACTTGGAATTAATCTCGTATTCCTATAACTAATGAAACAATTTGTAATCTGTTTCCTCGAGTGGAAATGATGGTGTAGAAAAAATACTGGAAAATGGAACGGATTTATTCAAGCTGTTATCTCGGGAAAATAATTTTCAACAGAACATTTTTGATGGAAAGCGGAAATAAAATTGTGTTATTTTTTCCGAAAACGGGTGATTCCAATTGGGAGTTAATATACTAGCATTAAATTCTATTTAATAATCAAATCCAGTGATAATTTTTGCATTGGTGGGCAGGCCTATAAGGGGGCCTCGGACTCACGAATTATATCGCGCTTCTGCCCCCTCGGCAAAAGGCACGAATACAAACCGGAGATGCAACTATGTCAGACAATATCTTCGACGATATTATCAACAGAAAAACTCTATTTGTAAATAAGGATTTGTTGAGAGACAATCACACTCCTAATGAACTGCCACATCGTACCAAAGAAATCAAAGCACTTTCTATGAATTTGGTTGAAGCCCTCAATGGAAATATCCCATCTAACATGACCCTATATGGAGTGACAGGGGCAGGTAAAACTGCAGTCGCATCTTACGTCTGTAATCAATTGGAAACCAAGGGGTCTAGAATCGGCCGAAATGTCAATACAATTATGGTGAACTGCAGGCAAATCGACACCCAATATCGAGTATTGGCTCACATTGGAAACTCCCTAACCGAGTCATACGAAATCGATGAGATCCCATTCACTGGTTGGCCAGTGGATCGAGTATTCAGCGAATTGGTCAAAAGAATGGATTCGAAGGGTGGAGTGTTTATCATCGTACTCGATGAAATCGACCATCTTGTCAAAAAGGCAGGAGATGATCTATTGTACAATTTGACAAATCTTAATCAATCTTTGAAAAATTCCAGATCTTGTGTCATCGGAATATCAAATGATTTGAAGTTCACTGAATTCCTTGACCCTCGTGTTCGTTCTCGCCTAGGCCAATTAGATGTCATCTTCAATCCATATGATGCCTCTCAATTACAAGACATCCTACGACAACGTGCTGCAACTTCAATCAAACAGGGAGTTCTGAACGATGGCGTTGTTCAATTATGTTCTGCGCTAGCCGCTCAAGAACATGGTGATGCTCGTTGTGCCCTTGAATTGTTGAGGGTTTCAACTGAAAAGGCCGATGAAGAAGGTAAAAACTCGGTCATGATAAAGCACGTGCGCGTTGCTCAATCTCAAATTGAAGCTGACCAAATTACACCGGTCATCTCATCACTTCCAAAACAACAAAAATTGGTTTTGGCCGCAATCCTAATCAATGAAAAGTATGGTTTGAAAAATATTGAAACTGGCCAAGTTCAAGACATCTATGCGCAAGTATGTTTGTCGGTCGGACAAAATGCACTGACTCAGAGAAGAGTTAGAATGCTCATCTCAAATCTAGACATGCTCGGGCTAATTACTGCCCGTGTAATAAGTCGTGGCAGAATGGGTAGAACAAAGGAAATAAATTCATGTATTCCATCTAATGTTGAACCCATGATTCTCATGGGAGAGGCAGAACCAGAAATGGTGGGAATCTTTGATAAAAACTATCGCCATCAATCACGTCTGTGATTTTACCACCGGCTGTTTCCACCAGCAAGTATTGTTGATTTGTCGCTGGAAGTTCTTATTTTCGATTCGGTGTTCTTATATCCGCATGGTAGGTGGCCACAGACATGAGCAGTGAACAAGGTGACAAACAAAGTGGAATTATTTCCATGATTACCGACCCTTCAAGATGTACCGCTAATTGGTTCATCGGTCTTTCAATGTGGGGGATACTCTTAGCTGTCCTCAACATCCTAGGATTTGCTCACCCTAGTTACCATTACTCTTGGTCAGGATTGTTTTCTTTCGAAATGACTAATCTTGCTTATGAAGCGAAATCTGATTCTGTGCAAATTGTAGCATCTGATGCTGTTTTCATCGCTTTTTGCTCAATGTTAATGTTCTTTGGATTAAACTCATATGCAAAAACTGAAGATGGGGTCGCAGGGTTTTTCAAGGGATTATTTGTAAATGATACTTGGACTGCACTTGCTTCAATTGAAGAGGGTGGTATCCAACGTACTCTTGCTGCTTGGTCTACATTGTTTGGATTCGCTTTCTACGCCTATTTTGGAATTAATCACATGGGATGGATGGACCCTGGAGTCTATGCAGTAAGTATTGCATTGATCGCTTTTGGATTCGCATTGAATCATGCTTCCCGTGTACCGGAAGGCGAAGATAACCTAGACTGAGTTGAAACTCCAATCTAGTTTGATGTTTAGAAACGTCATCTAAGTAGTGTGGCTATAACCGATACTCCTTGATTATTGATTTAATTGCCGATAAGTGTCGCACAAGTTTAAGCGTTCCATATCACTACAGACATTTGGTGAGATATTGAAAGAAATGAATTCTTCAATCAAAATTATTATTGTCAGTTGTTTGATTTTAGCTCTAATGTTGCCTAGTGCTGCTAGTTCTGAACTGATATTGCCCACAGATACCAACAAATTCGTTATTGATGAAGCTGGTGTGTTGAGTCAGGCCGATGAGGACCTATTGACCGTAGACCTGCAATGGTTGGCTGATGAATGGGGAACTGATATTGTAGTTGTAATAATCGAATCAACTGCTCATTATCAATCAAATGATGATACTGACAATGAATCAACTAACGATACTTCTAATCAAACGTCCGACAACAATACCAACGATACCGGTAATGACACAACTAACGGTACTGGCAATGAAACAACTAACCAAACCATTGATGAGCCAATGATGGAATTAAAAGAGTTCTCAGAGGCATTATTCGATGAGTGGAAAGTGGGCAACCAAACATGGCAAGATGGGATTTTGCTCGTTCTCTCAATTAATCAATCCAGTAATGATTCAAACTGGTGGTTTATAACGGGTAACTTTTGGGAAGAATATTGGGTTTTTAACGGCATTGGAGCTGAATCTGATGCCAGTAACGATGCTGGCAACTGGACAGAATTACTTCTCACCATTACAGATGATCTCGTCACTGCTGTTGATGATTTCTGGTATGAAAATGATGGCTATGTTTACCCACCAGGAGAACAAAGTAATACCATATCTACTAATTTTGATGATTGGGAATGGGGCAATATAATTCCGATCGTCGGA
>Ga0308016_10000261_pt1 | contig 27497 bp, 30 predicted proteins | sample Neamet233_FD_203129 | JGI IMG/M metagenome (GOLD analysis project Ga0308016, IMG submission 203129) | Marine microbial communities from water near the shore, Antarctic Ocean - #233 | ecosystem: Environmental > Aquatic > Marine > Unclassified | place: Southern Ocean | collected 2014-07-28
TTACTTAAAAATGCAGAGAGATAAGAAAAACGAAAATATTGATGAAGAGGACGACGACATAGATAATGATGAGAGCAATATAGAGGCAGTTAATTTAACAGAAGATATGTTCTCTGAAATGCAAGCTCGTGAACAATTCATACTTACCCTTACAGAAAATGGTTTTGGCAAAAGAACATCTTCATATCAATTTAGAATAACAAATCGAGGTGGCTCAGGTATAAAATGTATCACTACTTCAGCAAGAAATGGAAATGTCTTAGCTTCATTTCAAATTGAAAATGCAGATGATATAATGCTGATTACAAAATCTGGTCAATTAATTAGATGTCCAGTTAAAGATGTTAGAGTTGCAGGTAGAAATACTCAAGGTGTCAGTATATTTAAAACATCAGATGAAGAAAAAGTGGTTTCTGCGTCTAGAGTTGAAATAGATGCCGAATAATTTACTAGAGCAATTTAAGTATTAGTTATATAATTTTGATATGAAAAGAATTGCAATATATCCAGGTACATTTGATCCCATTCATAAAGGGCATAGCGATATAATTAATAGAGCTGCAAATTTATGGGATGAGCTTTATGTCGCTGTTGCAGACAGCCCCCATAAAAAAACACTTTTCTCATTAGATGAAAGAAAAGAGATGATTGATCATGAGTTTAACTCTATAAAAAATATCAAAGTTATTTCTTTTAACAATCTACTTATTGACCTTGCCAGTTCATTAGATGCGAGAATCTTAGTAAGAGGCTTAAGAGTTGTTTCCGATTTTGAGTACGAATTTCAAATGCTTGGCATGAATAGAACAATGAATCCTGATATTGAAACAGTTTTTTTAATGGCAGAGCCACAAAATCAACCAATCTCATCTAACTTTGTAAAGGATATTGCTCGACTAGGTGGAGATATATCAAAATTTACTAGTACTAATGTTACTAATAAATTAAAAGAAAGATTCTAATGAAATCTATTTTAAAATTTTTAACTATTTTTATTTTTTTAAACACATCAGCTTTAGGGCAGGAAGAACATATTATGGTAAATGATCCAGAGAACAGTATTAAAATTGAATTAACTAGTGGTGATGTTTATATTGAACTTTTACCTGATGTTGCTCCTGGGCATGTCGAAAGAATTAAAGAGTTAGCACGCGAGGGTTTCTATGATGGCGTCCCTTTTCATAGAGTTATTGATGGCTTTATGGCACAAACTGGCGATGGTCAATTTGGAAATGGAACAGGAGGCTCAAGTAAGCCTGATCTAAAAGCTGAATTTAATAAAACCTCGCATATAAGAGGGACAGTCTCAATGGCAAGAACTTCGGCACCAGACTCTGCGAATAGTCAATTTTTTATCTGTTTTGGCGCAACTCCACACCTAGATGAGCAATATACAGTCTTTGGACAAGTTGTTAAAGGTATGGAACTTATTGACGGTTTAAAAAAAGGATCTGGTCAAGGTGGTGAAGTTACTGATCCAGATAAGATGATTTCAGTTAAGGTTGTTGCTGACATTTAACAATTAAATGAATTTAAATGATTTTGATTTTGACTTGCCATCAGAATTAATTGCAACAAGGCCAAATAATCCCAGAGAAAAATCAAAGATGTTGGTCGCTGATAATGACTTTCGGCACACCACATTTGATTTTCTATTGGATTACTTAGATAAAAAAGATGTATTGGTTATTAATAATACTAAAGTTTTACCAACATATTTAGTTGGAGATTTAAATGGCTCTCAGATTAAAGTTACAGCTCATAAAAAATTAGATAACGGCCATTGGCTCGCCTATTTAAAACCTGCACGCAAAGTAAAAGACGGTGATCAAATAATTTTAGCGGATAAAAATATTGTAACAGTTGAAGAAAAAACAAACTTTGGTGAAGCCATTGTGTCGTTTAGTGTTGCAGAAAAAGATTTAATAAATTTTTTTGAAACAAATGGAAGTATGCCACTGCCTCCATATATACTTAAACAGAGAGATAGTGATGAGTCTGATATTAATGATTATCAAACTATTTATGCAACAAATGAAGGGTCGATAGCGGCACCAACAGCAGGATTACACTTTAATGAAAAAGTATTGGAAAATATAAAAAATAAAATAAGTGCTATTGTGAATGTTACTCTACATGTTGGGGCTGGAACCTTTTCTCCCATTAGAGATAATATTGAAAATCATAAGATGCATAGTGAGTTTGGACACATTTCTAAAGAAGATGCTGAAATAATAAATAATTGTAAATTAGATGGTGGCAGGGTAATTGCCGTTGGAACAACAACCTTAAGACTTTTAGAAAGTGCGGCTGTAGGTAAAGATTTGATAAAGGAGTTTCAAGAAGAAACAGATATTTTTATAAAGCCGGGTTTTAAATTTAATATTGTAGATGTATTACTTACTAATTTTCACCTCCCCAAATCATCGTTACTATTACTTATTTCTGCTTTTGCCGGAAGTGAAAAGGTAAAGCTAGCTTATGAAGAAGCAATCAAGAATAGATATCGTTTTTTTTCATATGGCGATGTAAGTTTGTTATATAAAAATGAGTAAATTTAAAATTTTAGCAAAAGATGGTAATGCAAGAAGAGGGGTCGTTAATACTCTACATGGAGAAATTAATACGCCTGCATTTATGCCTGTCGGTACAGCGGCAACAGTTAAAGGTATTTTTACAGACGATCTAATAAAAACTGGATCTGAGATACTGCTTGGCAATACTTACCATTTAATGTTGCGACCCACCTCTGAAGTTGTAAAAGAGCTTGGAGGGCTACATAAGTTCATGAACTGGGATAGACCAATACTTACAGACTCAGGCGGATACCAAGTATTTTCATTATCGGAGTTAAGAAAATTAACAGATAAGGGAGTTGAATTTAGATCCCATATAGATGGTAAAAAGATATTTATGTCACCTGAAGATTCAATTCAAATACAAATGAATCTTAATTCAGATATTGTTATGGTTCTAGACGAATGCACTCCTTTTCCTGCTACTTATGATGAAGCAAAAAAATCAATGCTATTATCAATGGATTGGGCAAAAAGGTGTAAAACATATTTTGGTGAAAATAAAAATAGTTTATTTGGAATAGTTCAAGGTAGCATCTTTGAAGATTTGAGGATCGATTCAATAAATAAGTTAACAGACATAGGATTTGATGGCTATGCGGTAGGCGGTTTGGCAGTAGGAGAGCCTCAAGAAGAAATGTTTAAAGTTTTAGATTATGTATGCCCGGCTTTACCTGAAGATAATCCCCACTATCTAATGGGAGTGGGTAAACCAGAAGACATCATTGGAGCAGTTGAGAGAGGCATAGATATGTTCGATTGCGTTTTGCCAACAAGATCAGGTAGAACTGGGCAAGGATTTACTTCTAACGGACCAATCAACGTACGAAATGCTAAATATAAACTCTCAGATCAACCTATAGACCCTAATAGCAATAACCCTGTTTGTGAAAAATATTCGTTAGGCTATATTCATCACTTGTTTAATGCAAAAGAGATGCTGGGTGGAATGCTTCTTTCACTGCATAATATTTACTTTTATCAAGAAATGATGCAGGGAATTAGAAAGTCAATTGAGGATGGTAATTTAAGTAATTTTAATAGAGATTTTAGAGAAAAATATAACTCTAAATTAGATTAATTATTTACCTTGGAAGTCAGGCTTCTTTTTTTGAAGAAAAGATATAACTCCATTATAACAATCTTCAGTCTTTCCAGCTATCGTCTGCGCCGCACTTTCCGCGGAAAGCTGAGTCTCAAAATCATTAGATAAACTATCCCAGTATAATTTTCGCATTAGACGATAGGCAACAGTTGGACCACTTGCAATCTCAGCTGCAATTTGCATAACTTCAGTCATAAAACTTGCATCATCAAAAACATTATTAATCAATCCCCATGAAAGCGCTTTTTCTGATAAAAGTTTTTCACCAAGCATTGATAATTCCATTGCTCTGGCCATTCCAATTTTTCTTGTTAATACATATGTTGAGCCAGCGTCTGGAACTAAACCAATAAATTTAAATGCCTGGTAAAAATAAGATGATTTAGATGCATAAACTAGATCACCAAAAATAGCTAATGAGCAACCGGCACCGGCAGCAGGCCCATTAACTGCAGTTATGAATGGTATATTTAAGTTTTTTAAATCTATAAGCATTGGGTGATAGTGACTATTTAAAGCAGCTCCCATATCTAGTTTTGAAAAATCAGTTGAACCTGGATTATCAACTAAGTTTGCGCCAGAACAAAATCCCTTGCCCTCTCCTGTAATTACTAAACAACGAGCAGTAGTTTTTCCTTTATTAATATCTTTGATTTTAGTATGGATCTGAGTAATCATATCTAAAGAAAGTGCATTTAACTTTCCTGGATCATTTAATGTTAAGATAGCAACATTATCTTTATTAACTTCAAATTTAATTACCTCACCCATATTGTTTTACCTTGCTACAACATCAGTTATTTGATCAATTCCATCACTTATTTTTTGAATAACATCCGCTTGATCAAGTTTTTTAGTTTCATTGTATTGGGGATGAGCTAAAACAGCTAAATCTTTTGCTTTTGCTAGAGCAGTTTCAAAAACTTTATCTGCATCAACTACTTCATCTAAATAGCCAGGTTCTACAGCATCTTCAATTGAATACATTTCTGCATTCAATATTGCTCTTTGTTTGTGAGATTTATTTAATTTAAATTTTGCAATTTCAAGTAATGGTGTTGGTACGATCATATTATTTCTAAGTTCATTAGCACCAACCTTATATTCACCCTTAGCACCAATTCGATGATCACTACTACATAACAAAAATGCACCAAGTGCAATTGCATGACCTGAGCATGCAGCAACTACAGGGCGCGGGAAAGAGAATACTCGCTTTAACATTGTAAAGCCAGATTGAACCATTTGTACCGCAGGTTCTGAGCCTGACATCATAACCTTTAAATCAAAACCAGCTGAAAACATTCCAGGTCTTCCGTGTATTAAAAGAGAGCCTTTATTTGTTGGAACTTGGTCCAACAATAAATTAAATTCTGAAATCATCGTAGGCGAAAAAACATTCGCTTTACCATCGTCTAAAGTAATTATAGAGACATTTTCGTCAGTTTTAATATTAGCTAGCATAGTTTAAATTATTATTATTATTATTCATCGAAAATTTATAGATATATCAATACTTAGACAATAAAAAACTATTATAAAAGGATTAAATAATAATAAAATATGACACTTTTTAGAATAATATAGGTATAGTATTTAATAATAATTTATTAAGGATAAAAATATGGGTTTAGGTGGAGTAAATGCTAGTGAGGAATATCAAGAGGTTTCAAAAGAAAGCTTAAATAATATATTATCAACACTTAAAGAAAGATTCACTGAAGGTTTATATCCAAATCTAGATGAAAGAATCGACCGCATTAATAGATTAAAAAATTTAGTTGAAGAAAACATGGATGCTCTTCATAGAGCTTTGGAAAAAGACTTTGGCACTCGACATGAACAATTGAGCTTATTATCTGACACTATGCCAGTTATCAATAATGCTAATCATGCATTAAAAAATATTCGTAAATGGACAAAGCCTGAAAAAAGAAAACCTAATTTTCCATTAGGACTACTTGGAAGTAAAGCTTACGTTCAATCTCAACCTTACGGAGTGGTTGGAATTATTGCCCCATGGAATTTCCCATTAAACCTTAGTTTAGCCCCGCTTGTTGAAATATTTGCCGCAGGCAACAATGCTATGATGAAGCTATCTGAATTTGTACCAGAAACTTCTGAGCTAACAGAAAAACTTATTAACAAATATTTTAAATCTGATGAGGTTAGAGTTGTTAATGGTGGCCCAAAGACATCACAAATTTTTTCAGGCCTTGCGTTTGATCATCTTTTATTCACAGGTTCCACTTCAGTTGCAAAAAAAATTGCCTCTGAGGCTGCAACTAACCTTGTTCCCTTAACTTTAGAACTTGGTGGAAAATCCCCAGTAGTTATTAGTTCAGAAGCTAAAATGAAAAAGAGCGTTGATAAGATAATTATGGGAAAACTATTTAATGCAGGACAAATTTGTATAGCACCTGATTATATATTTGTACCAGAAGATAAAGAACAAAACTTTGTTGAAAGTGTTAGAGTATCAGTGGCAGAAATGTACCCAACAATTAAAAATAATCCAGATTATACTTCGATAATTCATCTAAATCATTATGAAAGACTTAATTCTTACATTAAGGATGCAAAAGAAAAAGGGGCTGAGATAATCCAAATTAATCCTGCTCATGAAGACTTTGATCAACAGGAACATCATAAAATTCCACCTACAATAATTTTAAATGTAACAGACGATATGGAAGTTATGCAAAATGAAATATTTGGACCTATTTTCCCTGTGAAAAAATATAAAAATTTTAGTGAAACTATTAAATATATTAATAAAAGTCCAAAAGCATTAGCACTTTATTATTTCGGTGAGAATAAAAATGAAATCAATGATCTTTTGAATAAAACAACTAGTGGTCAAATGGTTATAAACGAAGTCAATTTTCAATTTTCTATGCACGATCTTCCATTTGGAGGTGTTGGCCCCAGTGGTTCTGGCGCTTATCATGGTAAAGATGGCTATCTAAATTTTAGTCACAAAAGAGCCGTCTTAAAAGGTCAGAACGTTTTAAATGCAGGGAAGTTAGTATCAGCTCCTTATTCTGAAAAGACTGAAAAAAATATTAAGATGCTTAAATAGAGTATATTTTTCTGCTAAAACTTTTTTCAAGTTTTCTGTTATAAAATAGTAATGAAGTTTTAACTTTATAGAACTGTGTCTGCTGCTACTTTTTTAGAATTTTCTTGAATAAATTTAAACCTTAGCTCCGGTTTCTTGCCCATTAAAGCATCTACACATTTTTCAGTTTTTTTCCTATCATTTTTATTAATTTCAACTTTTAACAAGACTCTATGTTCGGGAGACATAGTAGTTTCTTTAAGCTGAGCTGGCATCATTTCACCTAGCCCTTTAAATCTACTAATATCAACATTCTGTGAGTTTTTAAATTCACTTTTAATTAACTTATCTTTATCTTTATCGTCGGTTGCATAAAAAACTTTAGGACCTTTAGATAATTTGTAGAGTGGTGGAACAGCTAGATATAGATGTCCATCTTCAATTAGCTTGGGGTATTCGCTATAAAAAAAGGACATAATTAAGGTGGATATATGAGCACCATCAACATCCGCATCAGTCATAATTATTATTTTTTCATATCTAAGTTCTTTAGAGGTATATTTATCTCCACGTTTACATCCAAGGGCTTGAATTAAGTCAATTATTTCTTGGTTTGCATTAATTTTATCTTTTGTGGCACTTATGACATTTAAAATTTTTCCTCTAAGAGGAAGTATGGCTTGAGTTACTCTGTTACGAGCTTGCTTTGCGGACCCACCCGCGGAATCTCCTTCAACTAAGAAAAGCTCAGTACCATTATTACCATCTCGTGAACAGTCAGCTAATTTTCCAGGCAGCATAACTCGCCTTCTTTTAATTTGCTTTTCAATATTTTGATTTGATTTATTTTGAAGTCTTATTTGAGATCTATTATATGCATAGTTAAATAAAATTTCTGCGGTTTGACGTCTTTTTGCCAGCCAGGCTTCAAATAGTTGTCTAACTTTTGTCTCTATATTTTTACCAGGCTCAACACTAGAAAGCCTCTCTTTTGTTTGTCCTTGAAACTCTGGATTTTCAATAAAAATAGAAAGTATAGATGCTGAAGAGCCAAACAAGTCATCTTGGTTAATTTGATTAGATTTTTTTTCATATTTTATTTTTGAATAATCTTTAAAGGCTTTAAAAATTCCTTGTTTATAACCATTTTCATGTGTACCCCCTTGTGGGGTAAGAATTGTATTACAATATGAATTAGCAACTGGTTCAAAAAACTCATACCAATTAATAATAGCTTCAAGACTTTCATCACCGCCAAGTTTTTCATTAATATAAAAACTATCTTCAATAACTGAATCATTTTTTTGAGTAATAGTTTCTAGGTAATCACGAATTCCATTCGAATAGTGAAGTTTTTCAGTAATTGGAATATTTTTCCCAGCTAGTGATTTTGGACAGCTCCAATTTATTTCTACATTTGGAATTAAGTAAGCTTTAGCTTTAGCCATATTATAAATTATTGAAGAGTCAAAATCAGTGCTGTCATTAAAAATTTCAGGATCAGGAGTAAAAGTTATTTTAGTACCTTTTTTGATCGAGTTTTTTAAAACTGCTTTCAACTTTGAATTTGGTGCGCCTTGTGAGTATGTTTGTATATAAAACTTTTTATCTCTTGCAATTTCGAGCGTAAGATTAATCGAAAGAGCGTTCACAACCGATACACCTACACCATGTAAACCGCCAGATGTTTTATAGCTTCCTTCGCTAAATTTACCTCCTGAATGCAAGGTTGTCATAATTACTTCTGCTGCAGATATTTTAAATTTAGGATGCTTGTCGACAGGTATTCCTCTGCCATTATCAGATATTTCAATTGTATTTGAATTAATTAATTTAATTTCAACTTTGTCTGCATGTCCAGCTACTACTTCATCCATTGAATTATCTAGAACTTCACTAACTAGGTGGTGCAGGGCAGCAATATCAGTTCCACCAATATACATTCCTGGACGCTTTCTTACTGGTTCCAGTCCCTCTAATACCTCAATATCTTTCGCTGTATAATTTGACTTTGATACAGGAGAAGATTTTTTATTGCCGGATTTCCCTTTAAGAGGCTTTTTTTTAATATCTTTTTTTGGCATATACTTAATATTTTATTTTATACTTTAGATTCTTTACATTGTGTATTATTAAAATACTCTAATCGAATAAGAGTATTTTTATGCCAGTAATTGAATCAAAAATAATGATTAACACTGAAGCGTTCAAAAAAAACGCCGAAGATCACATTAGCTTAATTGATGAATTTAGATTATTGGAAAAAAAAGTTTCAGATAATTCTTCTCGTGCAAAACCTAAATTCGATAAAAGAAATCAATTGCTTCCTAGAGAGCGTGTAAAAAGACTTTTAGATCCTGGTAGTTATTATTTACCAATCTCTACTTTGGCTGGCTATAAAATAGGAGATGATGATGGTGATAAGAATATTATGGGTGGCAATTCCATAAGTGGTATTGGTATTATTGAGGGCGTTAGGTGCATGATTACTGCATCTGACTCAGGTATCAAAGGAGGCTCAATGACTCAGATGGGAGTTGAAAAAAGCCTTAGATGTGCAGATATTGTTAAAGAGAATAAATTACCAATGATTAATTTGGTTGAAAGTGCTGGTGCAAATTTACTTAAGCAGTCAGAGGTCTTTATTCGAGGTGGTAGAAGCTTTGCTAACCTAGCTAAAATGTCTGCGATAGGTATTCCAACTGTGTCTATAGTACATGGATCTTCTACTGCGGGAGGCGCTTATTTGCCTGGCTTATCAGATCAAGTAATTGTTGTTAAAAACAAATCTAAAATATTTTTAGCTGGACCACCGTTGCTTAAAGCTGCGTTAGGAGAAATAGCAACTGATGAAGAGCTTGGTGGGGCTGATATGCATTATACTATATCAGGTTTAGCAGAACATATGGCTAAAGACGATAATGATGCAATTAAAATATGTCGTGATGTGATAAAAAATCTTGGCTGGAATGATAATTTTATATCAACCCAAAAATATGATTACAAAGAACCTATCTACTCACCAGAAGAACTTATTGGTGTTGTGCCAACTGATTACAGAAAAAGCTATGATACTAGAGAAGTCATTGCACGAATAGTAGATGGCTCTGAATATCTGGATTTTAAACCAGAATTTGGGAAACAAACTGTTACAGGTACAGCTGCTATTCATGGTTACAAAGTTGGAATAATAGGAAACAATGGACCAATCTTTGCCGACGGTGCAGTTAAAGCTGCTCAATTTATTCAGTTATGCGATAAATTAAATATCCCTCTTATATTTTTGCAGAATACTACAGGCTATATGGTTGGTACTAGAGAAGAAAGTAAGGGCATTATAAAACATGGATCAAAAATGATTCAAGCGGTTACTAATTGTAGGGTTCCCAAAATTACCTTGCGCATTGGTGCTTCATTTGGTGCTGGTGAGTATGGTATGGCAGGAAGATCTTTTGATCCTAGATTTATGTTCTCTTGGCCAAACAACAAGCTTAGCGTCATGGGTGGTGAACAAGCTGGAAAAACTATGTCTCAGGTAGCTGTTGAGTCTGCCAAGAGAAAAGGGGAAGAGCCAAATATGGAAATGATTAATGCTATAGAACAAAAAATTATTGATACATATATTGAGGAAGGCGAAGCTTTATTTGCTACCGCAAGATTGTGGGACGATGGAATTATTGACCCTCGTGATACAAGAAAAGTACTTTCTGAATGTTTAAATATAGTATCGGACTCAAATAATAGAGAATTAAGACCAAGTACTTTTGGCGTCGCAAGAATGTAAATTAGTTTTTGCCAGGAAGAATATCAAGGTACTTTGAAATAATACCGAGCATTATTTCATCAGCCCCACCACCAATAGATCCTAATCTACCATCTCTGAAGCGTCTAGAAATTGAAGTTTCATCCATATAACCCATACCTCCCCAGTACTGTAAACACGAGTCATTAACTTCTCTTGCCAATCTAGTTGATTTTAATTTTGACATTGATGCTAGTTTTGTACAATCACCACCATTAATATGAATTTCAATACCCTTCCAAGTTAAGGCTTTTAGTGCTTCAACTTCAGTCATTAATTCAGACAATCTAAAGTGAACTATTTGATTATCTAGAATCGGTTTGCCAAAAGTTTTTCTCTGTCTTGTATATTCAATTGTTTCTTCAATCGCTAACTCACAACCAGCATAATTTCCAATGGCAGCATAAAGCCTCTCTTCTTGAAATTGCATCATTTGATAAACAAAACCTTGACCCTCTTCACCAATAAGATTTCTAGCAGGAACCCTCACATCGTCAAAAAATATTTCCGCAGTATCAGACGAATGCATACCTAATTTTTTTAATTTTCTATTTATAGTAACCCCTTTTGCTCTTTTACCATTTTCCTTCAAAGGAACACAAATCAAAGACTTATTTAGATGTTTGCTTGCTCCGGAACTATCAGTATTAGCTAGCATACACATCCAGTCTGCTTGAGTACCATTTGTGATCCACATTTTTGAGCCATTTATAACATAATCATCACCATCTTTAACGGCAGTAGTTTTAATTGCCGCAACATCAGAGCCAGCATGTGGTTCTGAAACTCCAATACAAGATACAAAGTCACCAGCAATAGAGGGTTTTAAAAACTCATTGCAGACATGTTCAGAACCAAATCTTGCAAGCGCAGGAGTTGACATATCTGTTTGAACCCCGATTGCCATTGGGACACCACCACAATTTATAGTAGCTAACGCTTCGTTTAAAACTGCGCCGTAGGAATAATCAAGACCAGCTCCACCATATTTCTCAGGCTTAGTTATACCAAGAAGACCTTGGTCCCCAAGTTTCTTAAAAACTTCATGTGCTGGAAAAATTTCATCTTGTTCCCACTGGTCTACAAAAGGATTGATTTCTGCATCTACAAATTTAATTGCAGATCTCTTTAGCTCTTCATGTTCAGTGGTAAGTTCCATATTATCTACTTTATATTATCAGGAATTAAATATAACCCCCCTTTTTAATAGAAAAAAAGGGGTTAAATATACTATTACACACTAAAATAGTTTTTAAACTCAATCGGGTGAGGTGAGTGCTCGAGATCGTAAACTTCTTGCATTTTTAATTCAATGTATCCATCAATTTGATCATCAGTAAATACACCGGCCTCAGTTAAAAAAGCTCTATCGCTATCAAGTGATTCCAATGCTTCTCTTAAAGACCCGCACACAGTTGGAAGTTTTGCAACTTCAGCTTCTGGTAACTCATACAAATCACCGTCCGTAGCTTCACCAGGATGAATTTTATTTTTTATTCCATCCATACCAGCCATAACCATTGCAGCAAATGCTAAATAAGGATTTGCGGTTGGATCAGGAAACCTTACTTCAACTCTTTTACCCTTAGGGCTATCAGAGACAGGAATTCTGCAGGCTGCAGATCTATTTCTAGCAGAGTAAACAAGAATTACCGGTGCTTCAAATCCAGGAATAAGTCGTTTGTAACTATTTGTACTGGCATTAGTGAAAGCATTAAGTGCCTTACCATGCTTAATGATGCCACCAATATAGTATAGAGCAAGGTCAGATAGACCGGCATAACCATCACCTGCAAACAAAGGCTTACCATCTTTCCAAATTGACTGATGAACATGAAGACCAGAACCATTGTCACCCTTTATTGGCTTAGGCATAAATGTTGCAGTTTTACCAAATGAGTTCGCAACCATATGAACTCCATATTTATATAGTTGAACTCCATCACCTTGTTTTAAAAGAGTATCAAATAACATTCCTAGTTCATGCTGACTCGGAGCTACTTCATGGTGATGTTTTTCCATTTTTAGCCCAAGATTTTTTAGTTCTTCTAAAAATTCTGTTCTTATATCTTGTGCACTATCAACTGGTGGTACAGGAAAATAACCACCTTTTATTCCAGGTCTATGTCCTAAGTTTCCACTTTCATATTTAGTATCACTATTGTATGGACCTTCAGAGCTATCTATTTCAAAGCTGGACTTATTCATCTCTACAGTAAATCTAACATCATCAAAAACAAAAAATTCTGGTTCGGGACCAATAAATATAGTATCGCCTATGCCACTTGACTTGACATATTCCTCTGCTTTTTTAGCAGTACCTCTAGGATCACGTTCGTAAGGCTCTTTTGTTACTGCATCAAGAATATCACAAAAAACTATCATCGTAGGTTGAGCAGTGAATGGGTCCATAACTAAAGTAGATAAGTCAGGTTTTAAAACCATATCAGATTCATTTATTGCTTTCCATCCAGCAATAGACGAACCATCAAAAAAAGTTCCATCATTCAATAAATCCTCATCTACATAAGTTCCATCCATTGTTAAATGTTGCATTTTACCTTTAACATCAGTGAATCTTAAATCTAAATATTTAGCTCCAGCTTCTTCAATTATTTTTAATGCTTCTTTAGCAGTAGTCATTTATTTATTTCCTCTCTTATTTTTTTAATTTTATAGTGCATCTAATCCAGTTTCTCCAGTTCTTATTCGAATTACCGTTTCAATATTAGTAACAAATATTTTTCCATCGCCAATCCTATTAGTATTAGCAGATTTCTTTATTGCTTCAATTGCAGGCCAAAGCATTTCATCATCAACCACTAATTCAAGCTTCATTTTAGGAATAAAATCATTCAAGTGTTCTGATCCACGAAAAATTTCTTCCTTTCCTTTCTGTCTTCCATAACCAACCGCCTCAACAACAGTCATGCCTCTAACGCCAACTTCTTCTAAGGCCTCTTTAACATCGTCGATCTTAAAGGGTTTGATTATTGCCTCTATTTTTTTCATATTATAGCTAGATTATTTACACTGCTGGCTAACTTAGTCTGAAAAAAAGTAATACCCAAATGCAAATTTACATAAGTATGAACTAGAAACTAATGTGAATACATGCCAATATGACATCTTTGTATTAAATCTATCTCTAAAATTAATATTATCTAATAAAAACAATGGTGTGTAGTCTAAAGTTAATAATTAAATTTAAATATGACAATTAGAATAAATAAACCAGAATTATGGATTTCAAGTTTCCCTATACCCTCTAAGGCTGATCATAAATATTCTAGAGGAATGGTTTTGATTAACTGCGGTCCAAAATCTAAAACTGGAGCCGCAAGATTAGCAGCTCGATCTGCAATGAGAGTAGGAGCGGGTGCGGTTAAAATTGTTTGTGACCAAAGTACTGTAGATATTCTTGAGCCTCAAATTTCTGTTGAACTAATTGATATTGCTAATAATAAGCAAGAATTTCAAAATATTTTAAAAGATAAAAAAATTACCTCAGCTTTAATCGGACCTGGAAATGGAATCGGCGATGAAACTAAGGCAAGAGCTTTGATGGCGCTAGCCTTTATAGATCATGTAGTATTAGATGCGGATGCTTTAACAGTTTTTGCCAATAATCCAGAAGAGTTGTTTATAGATTGTTATCCTCATACGATTTTAACCCCTCATGAAGGCGAATTTAAAAAAATTTTTGGGAATAAAATTAATGATATTGAAGATAGAATTCTGAAAGCTTCAGAGGCTGCAAAAATATCGAATACAGTAGTTGTCTTAAAGGGTGCGGATACAATTATTGCCTCACCAAAAGGAGATGTAGTTATAAATAAATCTTCAGCCGCATACTTGGCGACAGCCGGTTCCGGCGATGTATTAGCTGGTATTATTGTAAGCTTAGTTGGAAAAAATAAAATGGCAGCTTTTGATGCCGCATGTGCTGGAGTTTGGCTTCATTCTCAAATTGGAGAAATATTAGGTGCGGGAATGATAGCTGAAGATATTATTGATCTAATACCAATTACTATAAAAAAATTAATTAAATTTGAACTTTCTTAGTTAATATTTTAAATAAAAGTATATAAAAATACTACTATGTTTCATAAATTTTATTTATTAGTTTTAATTGCTCTTTTTTCAAACGCTTCCCATGCTTTTAATAGTGAATCTAAAGTAATGATTCATAATTATGAAATTACTGGAACTACTATTTACGAGGGAAGCAATAGAAATGTTTCTGCTTGGCTGGGTCTACCTTACGCTGAACCTCCTATTGATGATTTAAGATGGAAAGCACCAAGAACTTTTGACGGCTTTAAAAATAATTATAGTGCAATTGATCTACCAAATAGATGTACACAAGTTTCAAATTCATACGATAAGATTATTGATGACCTTGAGCCGGGTAAAATAATAGGCAGTGAAGACTGTTTGTATTTAAATGTTTATCGTCCGAGTAATATAGATTTAGAAAAAGAAAAACTGCCTGTTATGTTTTGGATACACGGAGGCGGCAATACTTGGGGTTATTCTGCAAGCGGAATGACAACTCCAAATGAATTTCTAAATAAGCATAATGTAATTTTAGTTAGTGTTAATTATCGACTAGGTCCTTTTGGTTGGCTTGCTTTAAATAACTTTAATCAAAACTCTGAAAATAAACTTGATCAAACACATAATTTTGGAACATTAGACTTAATTAAGGCACTTGAATGGGTGAATCAAAATATTGAAAATTTTGGAGGAGACAAAAATAACATTACTATTTTTGGTGAGTCCGCTGGCGCTAGAAATGTTATGTCGCTAATGGTAGCACCGCAGAGTGAGAATTTATTTCATAAGGCCATATCACAAAGTGGTTATTTAAATGGCGATACATTAGATCAGGCCATTAATAAACCAAGGGCAGGCTCATTAGAATTTGTAACAAATCAATTAAAAAATAAATATCCAAATCTTTCTAAAGTAGAGTTGAATGAATTTATTAAAGATAACGAAAAACTAGAAGTTTTTTTAAGATCACTTTCAACCGATGAGATTATATCCTTCTATAGAGTGAGCGAGGATGGTAGCGGTTTAATTGATGTACCAAATGTTATTCCTGACGGCATTGTTATTCCTTCTGAGGGACTTTTTAGATCTTTTGAAAATGGTTTAGCCCATGACGTGCCTATTGTTCTTGGAACCAATAGAGATGAACACAAACTATTTATGTTTGATAACTCTGAATTTGTTAAATCAAAAAGCCTATTTTTTTTAGAGAAAATATTTGATGTTTTAGATTTTAGATATGTTCCAAGAGATGAGGTTTATTATCAAGTTTATTCAAAGTATATGTCAATGTCGTGGAAAATCGGTGGTGCAGATGATCCAGCGAATATACTTAAAAATAAAAATACGTCTAAAGTTTATAGCTATAGATTTGATTGGGATGAAGAACCTACTTTTGTATGGATAGATTATGCTAAATATTTAGGTGCAGCCCATGGTCTAGAAATACCATTTATTTTTGACTCTATTAATAGAGAAAATTTATTATCCAACATAATTTATGATGATGCTAATGTTGTATCCGATCAATTACTTGCAAATCAAATGGGCAAATATTGGGTAAACTTTGCTTATAGTGGTAATCCAAATAAAGGTCCTTATAGTGAGTTAGTTGAATGGCGAGACTGGTCAAGAAATACCGAACAATATATTATTTTTGATAGTATTAATGACCAAGGTATATCTATGCGGCTCAACACTGATAGCGGCACCTCATTAATGCAAGGATTGGCAAGTGAGCCAATTACCGTTATTCAAAAATGTTACATAGCGGATAAAATTTTTATTAATACGACTTTACCAATTGAAAAAGTAAAAATATTTTATGATAATTTTCTAAATGGTAAATGTATTAAAAAATAATTTCTTACTGGTATGACTTGTGCACAATAAAATGAAACTGCCTTCAAAAATTTGTATTATTTGTGGGCTTTCATTTAATTGGAGAAAAAAATGGAAAAAGAATTGGAACGAAGTTAAATACTGTTCTGAAAGATGTTCTCGTAATAAAAAGATAATTTGATTTTATAGAAATAAGATACAATAATATTAATTATGGATACCGAAGATCTTGAGCTTGCAATAAAAGATAAGACAACCGATTTTGATACATTAAGTGTATCAGAACTAGAGCTTTATATACTAGAGCTTGAAGCTGAAATTATTAAATGTAAAAATTTTATTAAAAGTAAAGGCAAAGACAAAGAACTTGCTGAAAGTATTTTTAAAAAATAAATGTGTTCTATTTATTGTAGTGTCTATGCAACCTAAACATTTAGCCCTAGTTTTATTAATAATGGTTCTTTATGGTAGCGCATATCCTGTTGGTAAAATAGCCATACTTGATGATGCTCCTCCTTTGTTTCTATCCTCTATGAGAGTTTTATGCGTCTTTCTATTTTTCCTTCCTTTTTTTAGGTTTCGTTTACCACCTAGACAACTTATTTTACCATTAATTGGTTTTGCAGGTTCAATGGGAGTTTGCACATATGCTTTTATGTATTATGCATTAAGTTTTAGTTCTTTAGTTGCACCAATTATTATTGGAGCCCAATTGGCAATTCCATTTGGTTTAATATTAAGTCTAATATTTCTTAAAGAAAAAATTTCACTATTTAAATGGACACTAATTTTCTTCGCATTTGCAGGCGTTGTTGTCATTGCTTATGACCCCAAACTTATAGATGAACGATTAGCGATAATATTTTGTATACTAATGTCATTTTTTTATGCGATGGCAAATATGATGGCTAGATACCTTAAAGAAATTGATACATCAGTATTAAATGGCTGGTATAATTTTATTGCATTTTTCCCACTTATAATCGCTTCGTTCTTTATTGATGGAAATCCAATTAGCATTATTTCTAACTTAGAAAATTCAACTTTTTTAGTTATTCTACACGCTTCTTTAATAGTGTCAGTGGTTGGACATGCAGGAATGTTCTATTTATACAGATTTTATCCTGTAGCTATGGTACTTCCATTTTATTCTATGTTCCCAATCTTTGGAATCATATTAACTTACCTAATGTTCAACGAAGTTTTAACTCCGCAACAGTTTATTGGAGGAATTATGGTTATTGGATCAGTATATTTAATACATCAAGAAAATAAAAAGGAAGCTACTATATAAATGATTTTACTCGATGGCGGTATGGGAAGACACCTTAAAGAAATTGGCGCACCTTTTAGACAACCTGAATGGTCGGCATTGGCTTTAATTGAAGATCCATCGTACGTATTGCAGGCACACAATAATTTTATTAATGCTGGATCTGATTTTATTACATCAAATTCTTATGCAATTGTTCCATTTCATTTAGGTGAGGATGTTTTCAAGAAAAAGGCAATAGATCTTTTAAAGCTTTCTGGGGAACTCGCTTTACAAGCTAAAAATAATAGCGAATCTGAAGTGAAGATTGCCTCAAGTATTCCTCCTGTCCTTGGCTCATACAAACCCGAAGCTTTTAATAGAGAAGAAGCAGAGCCTATTTTAAGATTATTTAGAGATACATTAATCCCTTATGGCGATGTTATTCTTGGCGAGACATTAAGCAGTATTGAGGAAGTTGTTTTAGTCCAAGATGTATTTAAGGAATGTAATCAACCACTATGGCTTAGTCTTACTTTAGAGGATGATTTAAACAATCCTTCTGTATCAAACTTAAGATCGAGCGAGTCATTAGAGAGTACACTTAGTGAAATTGATTTTAATTTAGTTGATGCAATATTATTTAACTGCAGTCAACCAGAGGTAATGGAAGCTGCTGTCAGAAAAACAAGTAATTTTTGCAACGAAAGTATTTCAATAGGTGTTTATGCAAATGCTTTTCCAGCTATTAATAGTGAACAAAAAGAAGCAAATAATCAGTTGAGATACTTAAGACCCGACCTAACACCTGCTGGCTACTTAGCTTTCGCACAAAAATGGCAAAAAGCAGGGGCAAATATTATTGGTGGCTGTTGTGGTATAGGGCCAGAGCATATTAAGGAATTAAAAAAATTAAAATAATTGATTGGCTCTAATAGTTACTAAAAAATTAGTCTAGTTTTTCTATTTCAATTACTTTCATTAATGATAATCTCCGCTTTATATGCCTGAAAAATTCGATAAAACACTTTTAAAAAAATCATTTGGTTCATTTGCAACCGGCGTATGTGTTGCAACTTCTCACTCAGGTGGCTTTACTGTCAATTCATTTGCCTCACTTAGTCTTGACCCACCATTAATGATATTTAATATTTATAAAACAGAAACTGATCATGTAAGCTTTTTAAATCTTGGTTATTTTGCTATTAATTTTCTGGCTTCGGATCAAAAAGATATTTCAAATCTCTTTGCCTCAAAAGATGCAGACAAATTATCTAAGGCCGATCATTATAAAACAGATGGTAATATTGCTATTTTAAATAATACACTTGGTCATTTAGAGTTATCTGTCTATCAACAAATTGACATTGCTGATCATGTTTTAGTTATTGGCAAGGTTGAAAACCTATCTATTAATGAAGATAAAGAACCTCTTATTTATTATCGAAGTAACTATAGAGAAGTTAAATAAGAATTAATGAATAGAAATTTATTTATTTTAATATTATTTTTTTTATCACTAGGACATACTTCAAATCAAAATAATCTTTCAAATGAAGTCGAGAGATGCAATTGTCAGGGTCCAAAAGCATTTAAAGCACTAACGAATTAAGTTACTTTCAGAACCATATTTATTTTTTTTATTATCACTTTTCATACACCAAAAAATAATTAGGTTTATATATCCAAAAAATACAACAACGGAGAATCTTTCATTAAAGAAGCTAATAAAATAAAGTAAAATGAAAGCTAAATACCAAAAACCAGATCGATTTGTGTCGTGCAACCTTCTAATCCTTAATGCTGTAAGTGGAACTAGAGTTAGAAAAAAAGATATTACAAGTAATGGTCCGACATTAATATCAATTATTTTATCATCTATTAAAAATTGAAAGCTCCCAATGCTAAAACCAAATAGTTTGTCTATAAATATAGAGCTTAATGTTAAAAGTTCCGAAAATAAATAAAAATACCATAGCTCTGATCTTGTGGCTCTTGAGTTAAAATCAAAACATTCAGCAAACCCATTTTTTATTGACTGAATAAACATAGTAATAATACCTTAATGCTATCTAAAACGTGAATTTAATTCAATTTCAATATAATTTTCAATGACTTTTTTTAATTTTGGTATTTCGTTATCATAAAAATGATTTGCGCCTGATATTTCCTCATACTCAACTGTAATATTTTTTTGGGCTTGTAGTTTTTGAGCTAGTTTTTGTACATCATCAAGAGGGGCTATTTCATCTTTTTTTCCATGAACAATTAATCCTGAGGCTGGACATGGAGCTAGAAAATTAAAATCATATAAATTAGGTTGTGGTGAGACACTAACAAACCTTGTTATCTCGGGCCTTCTCATAAGTAATTGCATACATATAACTGCACCAAATGAAAATCCACTAACCCAGCATTGATTAGTATTAGGGTTTTGTCTTTGTACCCAATCAAGCGCGGCAGCTGCATCTGCAAGCTCACCTAAGCCATTATCAAACTTACCTTCACTTTTGCCGACACCTCTAAAGTTAAATCTAAATGTCGAAAACCCCAAAGCATCAAACATATTATAAAGTTCTGTTACAATTGGATTATTCATTGTACCTCCGTAAAGAGGATGAGGGTGCAATAACAATGCAACGGGAGGATTGAGAGATTGACCTTTTTTGTATTTTCCTACCAAACGGCCATCAGGCCCTGTAAATAGTATCTCTTTGACTTGATTGCTCATTTTAAGTTCCTATATTAATAGTTGACTGTATTACTCAGGTATTATATTCACTATGATTAAGACGGTATACTAAACTTATATATATAAATTCAAGGCTTTTTTTATAAATGCGTGGTCTAATTGCACTTATTGACTCTTATATAGAGCGAGATCCAGCTGCTAAGGGCAGAGTTGAAACTTTATTAACCTCTCCAGGCTTGCACGCCTTAGGGCTATATAGAGCTTCTAGCTTCTTATATTCATTAAAACTAACCATTCTTGCTCGTATGCTGTCTTATACAGCTAGATTTTTAACTGGGATTGAAATTCATCCCGGTGTTAAAATTGGTAAGCTATTATTTATTGATCATGGCATGGGAGTTGTCATTGGTGAAACTAGTATTATTGGTAACGAGGTAACCATTTATCATGGCGTTACTTTGGGTGGAACTTCCCCAAGCGAAGACAGTAAAAGTCAAAAAAACATCAAACGCCATCCAACAATTAAAGATAATGTTATTATAGGATCGGGGGCACAAGTTTTAGGACCTATTACTATCGGAAAGAATTCTAAAATCGGATCTAATTCTGTTGTTACAAAGGATGTAGCTGAAAATATGAGTGTTGTTGGAATACCAGCTAGATATACATCAGAATCTCCTGATAGCTTAAGTGGCTTTACACCCTACGGATTAACCTCAGGTAAAGACAGTCGAAAAACAATAGTTGATAATCTGATAAATGAAAATGAAGCTTTAAAAAAACGTATTGAAGATATAGAGAATAAATTAAAATAGGTAATATGAAATTAAGCAGTAAAGGCAGATATGCAGTTTTAGCAATGGTGGACATTGCGAAATATGCTGAGGACAAACCTTGTAAATTATCTAACGTAGCAGTAAGGCAGAATATTTCTTTGCACTATTTGGAACAAATCTTCTTGAAATTAAAAAAATCCAATCTAGTTAAAAGTCATAGAGGTCCTGGAGGCGGATACAAACTTTCAGACAAAAGAGAAAATATAAAAGTAAGTGATGTCATTGCTGCGGTTGATGAAAATATAAAAACCACTGGTTGTGGTAATAACCCACAATCATTTTGTACTGGTAAAAGCACTAAATGTTTGACACATCACTTATGGGAAGATCTAGAAAATCTAATTGAAGGCTACTTAGAATCAGTATCTTTAAAGGATTTAGTTGAAGGTAATAAAGAAAGTTTTTTGCAGGAAAGTATTTATGAACAAAGTAAGTAAAGATAATTTTAAACAAGAATCTTATAAGCATGGGTTTGTTACTGATATTGAAAGTGAAACAATACCTAAGGGATTAAATGAAGAAATTGTAAGAATAATTTCAAAGAAAAAAAATGAGCCTGAATGGATGCTTGAATGGAGACTTAAAGCTTTTCATAGATTGAAATCTATGAAAATACCAACTTGGGCTAAGGTTGAATTTGATGAAATTGATTTTCAAGCTTTATACTATTACTCTGCCCCAAAAGGACATGACGATAAGCCAAAATCTTTAGATGAAATTGATCCTAAGATTCTTGAAACGTATAACAAGCTGGGCATTCCGCTTACTGAACAAAAAATGTTAGCGGGTGTAGCAGTAGATGCAATATTTGATAGCGTATCTGTTGCAACTACTTTTAAGGGTAAACTTAATGAAATGGGTGTTATATTTTGCCCAATATCTGAAGCAATTCAAAAGCATCCCGAGCTAGTTAAAAAATATCTTGGATCTGTTATTCCTGTTACAGATCATTTTTATGCAACTTTAAACTCAGCTGTTTTTACTGATGGTTCATTTGTCTATATTCCAAAAGGTGTTAGATGTCCGATGGAACTATCTACTTATTTCAGAATAAATGCGTCTGAAACAGGTCAGTTTGAAAGAACATTAATCATTGCAGACGATGACAGTTACGTAAGCTATTTAGAAGGTTGTACAGCACCAATGAGAGATGAAAATCAACTTCACGCAGCAAATGTTGAGTTAGTTGCTTTAGATAATGCGGAGATTAAGTATTCAACTGTGCAAAATTGGTATCCTGGTGATGAAAATGGCAAAGGTGGAATTTATAACTTTGTAACTAAAAGAGGTTTATGCAAAGGTAAAAATTCTAAAATTTCATGGACGCAGATTGAAACTGGCTCTGCTATAACTTGGAAATATCCAAGCTGTATACTTAGAGGTGATAATTCAATTGGTGAGTTCTACTCAGTTGCAATAACTAACAATTATCAACAAGCTGATACTGGAACTAAAATGATTCACCTTGGAAAGAATACAAAAAGTAAGATTATTTCCAAAGGGATTTCAGCTGGTAACTCAACTAACACATACAGAGGATTAGTTAGTTTTCATCCCAAGGCAGAAAATGCTTCTAACTTTACACAATGCGATTCATTACTTGTTGGTGACATGAGTAAAGCAAATACTGTCCCTTTCACTGAAAATGCAAATAACACTTCTTCAATCAATCATGAGGCTACAACTTCTAAGATAAGTGAGGAGCAATTATTTTATTGTTTACAAAGAGGGTTAAATGAAGAGGAAGCGCAAAGCTTGATTGTAAACGGTTTTTGCAAGGAAGTTTTACAAAAACTACCAATGGAGTTTGCTGTTGAAGCTCAAAAATTAGTAAGTATTAGTTTAGAAGGAAGTGTTGGATAAATGTTAGAAATTAATAATTTAAATGTCTCGGTTGACGATAATAAGATTTTAAATAATTTAAGCTTGTCGATTAAAACAGGTGAAGTGCATGCTATAATGGGCCCTAACGGCTCAGGTAAAAGTACCATTGCTCATACACTAGCGGGGAATCCTAATTATCAAGTAGAATCTGGTTCAATCAGTTTTAATGGAAAAGATCTACTGGATATGGAGCCGACTGAAAGATCATTAGATGGCTTATTCTTGGCTTTTCAATATCCAATTGAGATTCCGGGCGTAACTAACGCATCTTACTTAAGACAAATAATGAACTCTCACAGAAAACATCAAGGAAAAGATCCAATAGAGGCTGGCGCATTTTTAAAATTGCTCAAGGAAAAATCGACATACCTAAAAATTCCTTTTGAAATGCACAGTAGATTTGTCAACACAGGGTTCTCTGGTGGCGAGAAAAAGAAAAATGAAGTTCTCCAAATGGACTTATTGGACCCAAAATTAATTATAATGGATGAAACGGATTCTGGGCTAGATGTTGATGCACTAAAGGTTACTGCAGATGCTGTTAATCAGATGAAATCACAAAATCGTTCATTAATTATAGTAACTCACTACTTAAGATTACTAGAGTATATAAAACCTGATTTTGTTCATATATTTCAAAATGGACAGATTATAGAGTCTGGTGATTCTAGTCTTGCAACAAGAATTGATAAAGAGGGTTATGAATAAAGATCAGTGTTCAATTACCTTTAATGGGACCACTTCAATTATAGAAAATTCATCAACCTTTATTTCTATAAGCGGGGTAGAAGAATTTATTGAAACTAAAATATTAAATATTGAAGTTGATGAGTCTAAAACCACTCAAAGAGTTAATTTAATTTTAGATAACTGTACTGACGAACCTATTAATTTTGAAATAAATTTAAAGATTAATGAAAATGCAAAACTTGAGTTTTTAGATGAGTCAATTTATTCAAATGATTCAAATATAAAATTAAATACTACTTTGCATAAAAATTCTTATTTTGAATTATATAAGTTAAACATTTATAAAAATAAAAATATTAACTTATTTTATCATAACTGTTCTTTATTGGAAAATAGTTCTTTTAAGGATTATAGTTTTTCAAATGGCTCAAAAGAAAATTTAAATAAAACTATAATCAACCTAAATGATATTAATTCAAAATATTTAGGTAGTGGTGTTTCAATTAACAACTCTACCAACTCTAATAATGAAGTTCAAATAAGACATAATACAAAATCAGCATCATCTGACTGCTACTTTAAGACTGTTGCCAAGGGTTCTTCAAAAGTTAATTTTGACGGTATTATATTTGTTGATAATCATTGCTCTAAAACAGTTTCCAACCAAGTAAGCAAGGGGTTGTTAATAGGTAGTGAATCTAAGATAAATCTTGTACCGAAGTTAGAAATTTATAATGATGATGTAGAATGTTCACATGGTGCAGCATCAGGACAACCTGATAAAAACACTCTTTTTTATTTAACCTCCAGAGGAATTTCTAAAGAAGATGCGGAACAAATATACGTAGAAGGGTTCCTATCTGAATTTTTTGCAACAATAGATAATGATTTAATGACAGAAAAAGCTAAGAAATTTATCAACTTAAATACATAGTATGGAACAACAAGATTTAAAAAGTAATATTCGTGCTGATTTTCCAGCTTTAAATAAAAAGATACTTAAAAATGATCTTATTTATTTTGATACTGCTGCATCAGCTCAAAAACCATTGATTGTCATTAATGAGTTAAGTGATTTTTATTCTAAACATTATTCTAATGTTAGTAGGGGTGTTCATACCTTATGTGTTGAGGCAACTTTTAAATATGAAGATGCTAGAAAAAAAATACAAAAATTTATAAATGCAAAATCAGAAAATGAAATTATTTTTACGAAAAATGCTACAGAAAGTATAAACCTGATCGCACAGACTTATTGTAAAAAATATTTGAAACCTGATGATGAAATTATTCTAAGTGTCATGGAGCATCATTCAAATTTATTACCCTGGTTTTTTCTTCGTGATAATTATGGAATTGTTTTAAAATTCATTAATATAGATGCAGATGGTAATTTAGACTTAGAACACTTTGAATCACTTATCACCAAGAAAACAAAACTGGTAGCTGTGACACATCTTTCAAATGTATTTGGTACAATTACAGATAATAAGTTAGTAGAAATAAGTAGGGCTAACAATTTGCATATTTTATTAGATGGCTGTCAATCAATCTCACATATTAAAGTTGATGTTCAAGAGCTTGATTGTGATTTTTATGTATTTTCAGGTCATAAAATTTATGGTCCATCAGGTATAGGTGTTTTATACGGAAAAGAAGATTTGCTAGATGAGCTGCCTCCTTTTCTTGGTGGAGGTGGGATGATTAATGAAGTTAGTCTTGATGGTGCTACATATGCCAGTCTGCCAAACAAATTTGAGGCCGGCACACCACCTCTTGTTGAAGCTTATGGCTTAGGAGTTGCAATAGATTATGTTCAAAATATTGGAATGGAAAAAATTGAACTATATGAAAAGATGCTAACAGAATATGCCGATGAAAAAATGTCTAAATTAGACTTCGTAAATACATATTCAAAATCAAATAAAAAAACTTCTATAATTTCATTCAATCTTGATGATATTCATGCACATGAAGTCGCCTCTTTTTTAGATGTTGAAGGTATTGCCGTGAGAGCAGGACATCATTGTTGTCAGCCATTAATGAAAATTCTGGATGTTGTTGCAACATCTAGAATATCTTTTGGTGTTTACAATACTAAATCAGAAATTGATTATTTTGTTGATGCGCTTGTTAAGTGTAAAAATTTTTTTAGTGTAAAATGAGTGATTTATTAAAAGAACTTTATCAGGAAATAATCTTAGATCACGGTAAAACGCCGCGTAATTTTGGTGAATGTGAACCATTTAATAAGTCTGCTGATGGCCACAATCCTTTATGTGGTGACAAGGTGCACTTGACTTTAATGGTTGATGATCAAGGCATAATAAAAGATATAAAATTTACTGGTGTTGGTTGTGCAATTTCAATTGCCTCCACCTCTCTTATGACTCAAAGCCTTAAAGGTAAATCTTTAGATTATGCAAATAGCTTGTTTCAGGACTTTTCTAATTTGATAACTGGTAAAGGTGATAAGTTAGATCTTATTGGTGAAGAAGATTCTCTGTATTCATTAAAGGGAGTTGGTGCTTTTCCAATGCGAGTAAAATGTGCAACTTTATCTTGGCACGCATTTAAATCGGCAATAAATGATTAAAAAAAAGTTTAATATAGTATTTTTTTCAATACTATTGAGTTTAATACAATTTAATTTAATTAAAGCTGAAAATCAGATAGAAAGTTATGATATGAGCAATGTTAAAATTTTAGAAACGCCCTTTTGGTGCTCTATGACTGCTGAAGAGCGATCTAGTGCTGTGCAAAATTTAACTGAAGAACAAAAGAGAGTTGCACTAGAAGATGGCACAGAAAGCCCATTTGATAATTTGTATTGGGACAATAAAAATGAAGGTATCTACGTTGATATAATAACTGGAGAACCTTTATTTTCTTCTTTAGATAAATTTGATTCAGGTACTGGATGGCCAAGCTTTGATCGGCCCATTAAGGGAGCTGAAATTAAAGAGCTAACTGATAATTCGTTTGGAAGTGAACGGACAGAAGTTAGAAGTGAATTTGGAGACAATCATTTGGGACATTTGTTTAATGACGGTCCCATCCAAACGACTGGACTTAGATATTGCATTAACTCAGCTTCATTAAATTTTATTTCAAAAGAAAATATGGAAAAAGAAGGCTATGGAGAATTTTTAGAATTATTTAAAAAATCATGAATGAATTAACTTTAGATAATAAGATTATCAATGCAATTAAAACTGTTTTTGATCCTGAAATACCAGTCGATATATATGAACTTGGCCTAATCTATAAGTGTGAAGTAACTGAAAATAACGATGTATTAATCAACATGACTTTAACCTCGCCTAATTGTCCTGTTGCTGAAGAGCTGCCGATGAGTGTTAAGGAAACCGTACAAGCGGTTGAGGGTGTTAATAACGTTAAAGTCGACATTGTTTGGGAACCGCCTTGGGATATGTCTCGGATGTCAGAGATTGCCAGGTTAGAACTCGACATGATGTAATAAAGTTTTATGATTAAACTATGAAAAATATAATTGAAATAACTGATACTGCTTCACAAAGGATAAAAGATATTATTTCTAAAGCTGATGATGATACACTTGGACTTAGAATAGCTGTAAAATCAGGAGGCTGTGCAGGATATTCTTATGATATGGATTACATTAAAGAAGTTAATCCATCTGACGAGGTTGTTGAGCATGATGGAGTTAAGGTTTTTAT
>Ga0308016_10000262_pt1 | contig 27445 bp, 19 predicted proteins | sample Neamet233_FD_203129 | JGI IMG/M metagenome (GOLD analysis project Ga0308016, IMG submission 203129) | Marine microbial communities from water near the shore, Antarctic Ocean - #233 | ecosystem: Environmental > Aquatic > Marine > Unclassified | place: Southern Ocean | collected 2014-07-28
TTTGATCAAATAGTTCAATTAGCTCTTTAAAATCGGCAGGGACATCCATTACATCATTTTTTCCGAAAAATATTTTAAACGATGGATCTAGTTTTTTAAGCTGATAGAAGTCTGAAGTAGTGTAACCAAAATTATTAAAGAACCTCTCAAATATTTCTGGCATCCAATACCAACTTGGTCCCATATCAAAATTAAAACCTTGCTCAGAAAATTGTCGAGATCTTCCGCCTACTTTTTTATTTTTTTCAAAGATATGAACATCAACACCTTTTGAGGCTAAAGTACAGGCTGCACTAAAACTTGAGAACCCAGATCCAATAATAGCAACTTTTGACATATATGAATTTTATACTGTCAAAAGTACGTATTATGTTTAATATAATACAGGAATAGTTAAACAGATTGTAGTATTTTCTCAAGATCGTCTATAGAGTTCGCTATAAGTAGTAATTTATTTTCTTTAACAAATTCAGTTGCTGAAGTCTTACCGCATAAAATTATTTTTCCATTTTGGAATTTTTCAACAATTAATTCTATTAATGGAATTAACTCATCCTTATGCCAAGTTCGTACTACAAATAAAAGTAGTACATCTGGCTCTATTTGATTAATGCTAGATTCTAGGTTAGCTGTAGGAACATTCTGTCCTAAGTACACAACATTATGACCTGCCTTTCTTATAAGGTAGTAAGCAAACAAAAGTCCAATTTCATGTTCTTCTTTTTCAGGAAGAAATAATAGGAATTTTCTTGTATTAGCCTTTGGTATGTCTAGACTATCAATAGCAGAAAATAATTTTTGCTTTACGAAATTTGAAATGAAATGTTCTTGTGATGGAATTATTTCAGATTTCCCCCACAATAAGCCAAACTTTACTAAGCTAGGTGAAATTACGTCTGTATAGCATTTATATAAGCCTAGTCTTTGAGTGGCAGATTCAAACGTCTTTTCAAAAAGTTCATTGTTAAACGTAAGTCCAGATTCTATAATTTTATTGATGAATACATTTAGTTGTTCATCATTCGAGTCTGACGACATCAAAGTTTCTATTTTCGTATATATCTCTAGTTCAGATAACTGATTAATCTTCGATATTTTTACACCACTAGAAATTAAAGTACATATATTTAGAAGCCTCCTAAGTTGATCATCATTGTAATAACGTATGTTCGTATCTGTTCGATCTGGTTGAAGTAAGTTGTATCTTTTCTCCCAAATTCTTATAGTATGGGCTTTTATTCCACTGAATCGTTCTAAGTCTTTAATAGAATACATATAGTTTAATCGTAAAATAAGTAAAGTAAGATAGGTTGAAAAAAAATATAATGTGAATTACAAATATAGTATTTTCATATTCGAATTATCTTATTACTTTAAAGATCTTCCCATTTTCAAAGAAGTAAAACAATAAATTACCCGAAGAATGAACTGTTTGTTCTCTGCCGAGTACATCAAACATTTTAATTAATTTGGAGTCAATGTTTTGAAGTTCATTTAGACTAACATTAGAAGGACAGATTGATATACCTGAGGAGTTATTAGGAGCCTCATTTAGTGTGTTTTCATTAACAAGAATATTTCCGGAATCATCATAAACTAGATATCCATTTTCTTCAGAAAAAAAGTTTAAGTTAATGGAAAAATCAAAACTATCTCCATAATATGAACTTAGTGTAGTCAACTGACTATAACCTGTTGGCATTTGAATAGATCGATCAAGTTCTCCGTTCCTGAATACATTCATTTCCCCATACCATCCTTCGCCATAATCATTAATTAACTCAATCGTTATTTCACCACAAGTTTCATTTTGGTTGTTACAAGCTATAATACCTTCAAAACTTGAAGGACCGTAATTATTAAAATTCCCTGCAGTTTCCAATACTAAATCATTATTACCGTCGAAAACTTTATACGATTGACTTGATGAACCAGTTTCATTAAAGTAAATAAGGTCAAGGACATCACCAAAATTTATCCCAAATTCATAAAGAGCCTCTTGGTTTCCCTCTAGAACAGTTATATTTTCAATAAGCACATCATTTATGAACAATCCCAGTTGAGAACCAGACCATCCCTCTAAAGTATTGCTATTTAATTCAAGTCTCCACAGTCCACAGGACCCAGCCATTATTTCAGGGATTTTAGGCTCAATAACAGCATCTATTACATGAACTATTCCGTTATAACTGAGTATATCAGCAACTTCTATGTTAACTGTGTTTTGTAGACCAACTACCGAAATAGAACTATCAGAAACAATGAATTGAAGTGGCTCGTTGTCTATGTTTGTCCCAATTGTAAATTCGAAATCAGAACTTGTAAGTGCATTAGAAGAATAATCACACGATTCATCGATTTCATAATCAAAATTATTATCCTCTACACAGCCGTTAATAATATGTTGTGCAATTATACTATACAAGAATTGAGAATCTAAAAGCTCATCTATTGTCCAGCCCTTTTGACTGGCAAAAAGCTCAAAAGCAGCATCCGTTGGAGCAAAGACTGTCCAGGGACCAGGACCGTCAAAACTATCGTCTAATATCGCTTGGAAAGAAAGTTCATCATTTAAACTTACAGCTATGAGAGCATTTTCAAAAATTGAATGGTCAGGACTTTCTGTTATGACTTGCATGACATTCGCACCAGGAGAATCTTGAGGAGCAAGGCACTTATCAATCACATGAATAACACCGTTGTAAGCCGTATAATTTGTACTAATAATCTCGGCATCTTCCACAAATAAAGCTCCATTATTTTCTGAGATATTTAAAGACTGACCTTGTGCAGATGAAAGAACCAATCCATTGTACAAATCCTCTTCTAACCATGAGCCTTGAGCGACATGATATTCTAAAATTTCTGAAAAATCCGGAATAGCAAATGCATCAAACTGGCCAAGACTCATATAAGCAAGAATATCGCTTACTGCTTCATCATTAGGTACAAATATAGTCCAGGGACCTTGATCAGTTAAATAAAAAGGTGGCAAAATGTTTTGAAATGCGTAAGCAGATTGAAAAACATCTAGCTCTGTATTTTGATTTAACTCCTCCAACAAATCGACTAAATCAAATGCATCGACCGTAATTTGAAGATTCATTTCCGAGTTGGCATCATACGCTACAGAACTATCAAAATTATAATTACCAATGGTTTCAAAATTTATTATTCCCATGCATACTCCTTCAGAACTTCCAAGTGTATCGTTTAAAAAAAAATCAACCGGATTATTAAATGATTCTCCAGTTAATGTATTATTTAAGCCATTAACATTATGAGTTCCTTCTAAATTAATAAAGGCGACTGTTTCACCTGGTACTATAACTAATTCCGAGGGTACAAATTCAAAGTTATTCAATATAACTAAATGATCAGCATCACATTGAGCAAAAGAAAATTTTATTGAACAAATAAATAAAATAGTAAATATGAAGTGCTTTTTATTCATGATGCTTTTTTTAATTTGTAAATCTAGGTTTGGTAGTAATTTAATAACTTGATGTTTAGTAATAAGCTATTTTAATGCGACAGAACTTTTTATACTAGTAGTAGAGTAATTGTAAAATTATTTAGAGAATTCCCCTAGTTCCTTTTTCAACTTTTCAATCTTTGGCGAAATTAGAATTCTACAATATGGAGTTGATGTATTTTTTTCATAATAATCTTGATGAAAATCATCTGCTATGAAGAACTCATTGATATATTGAGTTTGAGTAACAATTTCCCCATTAAAAACTGTATTATTCATGTTATTGATTACTTTTTCAGTCACACTTTTCTGACTTGAATCTGAGAATAATACAATAGATCTATAGTGCTTTCCATAATCATTGCCTTGGCTATTAATTGTTGTAGGATCATGCGAGGAAAAAAATATTTTTAAAACATTTTCTAAACTTATATCTTCTGGATTGTATTCTATTTCACAAACTTCAGCATGGTTAGTTTTACCTGTAGATACTTCTTTATATGTAGGGTTTTTAATAACACCACCAGCATAGCCAGACACGACATTTTGAATACCAATTACATTCTCAAAAATTGCTTCAGTACACCAAAAGCAACCTCCACCTAAATATATTATTTCATTTCTTTTAGATTTAAGACTCTTCTCAGATTTCAAATTAACACTAACAACAATTTCATTTCTTCTATTCATAAATTTATAAGGGGCATCATAAACACAAACTTCAAAATCATTATCGAAATCAATATTATATTTAGTTAGCTCTTTAATAAGTAACATCTTCATTTTATTCTCTTTTCTATTATCAGTATATCCTGAATACCCAATTGCAGCCTTAATTGATGCAGGAACTTTATAAATATTTATTTTATCATCAATAGGTTCCGGTAATGAATTAATAGTGTAACTATCTGGCATTATAAAAGCCATTTCATAATTATTATTTGGCTTAATAACAACAGGTGAGGTCATATTTATTTTTTCAGTATTACTATTCCCACCAAAAATATAATTAGCTACTAATCTGAAAGAACTTCCTCTATCTGATTCATCATTTGGTGTGTATGATGCATAAATCCTTTCCTTGTAAGACCGTATTTCTACTTGACCAATAACTTTTACAACATCATAATCATTTTCATTTGCTGAAAGGAACATATTTAGTAAATACGCACCTAAAACTACAGGAGCCAAAAAAACTAGTAAGATTTTCATAATGTATTTTAAGTATTAGTTAAAACAAAAAAAAAACACTCTACATAGAGTGTTTTTTTTGTTTATTTAATATTACGCAACTATTTGTTAGAGAATCTTTTAACTGCATTCCCTGAAGAGTATATATCAAAGATAATTTTGTTTAATGTTGTTCTCTTTATTCTTTTACCAAGAACATCAACAGAATATAGGTACTGTCCATTTTCTATGGTAAGAGACTCATCAATGCTTAAGTTTGCAGGAATTAATACTGCATCTATAACGTGTACAACTCCATTATCTGTTTCAATATTCGCAACAGTAACCATTGCATTGTCAATGTAAACTCCTTCATCTGTAATTGATACTGTTAAACTTGTACCTGCTAAAGTTGTTACCATCATTCCATCAGATAAATCTGTTGAAAGTGCAATTCCACCGTAAACATGATGAGTTAATATTGATGTTAATGCGCCCGTATTGGCTAATAAATATTCAAGGGTACCTTCTGCTAATAATGCAAAAGCAGCATCTGTTGGAGCGAATACTGTAAAAGGTCCATCACCGCTTAAAGTCTCTGCCAAACCTGCTGCTATAACTGCTGCTTCTAATGTAGTGTGATCTGGTGAACCAACAATAACATCAACTACTGTATTTGAAGCTGATGCGTTAACAACAACTTGACCTACCATACCCATTGATGCATGACCATAAACTGAACAATCATAATTGTAAGTTCCTGGAACATCAAAAGTAATAGTACCCATAAGACCTGCTCCTTGAATTGGAAGATATTCTATATCAGCTGGATTGTCAAATGAAACTCCTGTAATAGAATTAGTTGAGAAGTTTACGTCATGAGTACCACCTCCACTTGTAAAAGTTACATTATCTCCAGAAACGATTGTTAATTGATTTGGGGTGTAAGTCATTCCTGAACCTACTGTCACTGAATGAGATGTCTGTGCTGAGGCAAATAAGGATAAAACTACACTCGCAACAATTAGTAAAGATTTTTTCATTGTTTTAGTTTAATGTTTATACAAATATATAAAAAGATATCAATAAACCTACATTTTGTTTAACTAATACTATAAAACGTTAAACATGTTGCTTTGTGTTATTAATTATAAAGATATCTAAATACTCTATCTAAATTCAGTCATATCATATCTACGATATGAATTTTATTGGTAGTTAGTTGAACAAAAATTTGAATTTAGTTTTGTAATAATTAATTAGTAAAAACATTACACTGAGACCTATTAACTATGAAGATAAAACAAGATGTTTTGTTTATCTATGTTTAGATTTATTTAAACAAATATTGTAATTTTGAAAAATTAAAAATCTTATTTTTTCATTGAGTATACTCACAACTTAAATAAATACTGTGACACTGATAAAAAAAAAGATTATTTAATATTGTAATACAACAGAATATCCAGTATTGATTGAACAAATTTAAGATAGAAGCATAGTTTTCATTCTACTATCTTACTTCGAATAGTCATAGACTGTGGTTTTTTTTAAAGATAAATATGAAAAAAATAGTTTTATTATTTCTGTGTATTTCCTCTGGCTTATTCGCACAAAACAAGTTTACAATTAGCGGATTTGTTAAAGAAAAGTCAAGTGCGGAAGAATTAATAGGTGCCAATATTGTAAGTGAAGCTCTTAGTATAGGAGTTACAACTAATGCATATGGTTTTTATTCTCTTACTCTTCCCGAGGGGGATTATAAAATACGTTACTCTTTTATTGGCTATCAAGACACACTTATTACCCTATCACTTATTAAAAGTGAACGTTTAGATGTTGAGATGACACCTTATGCTCAGGAGCTTTCTGAAATAGTTTTGGAAGCTGATGCTATCGATAAAATTCGCTCTATAGAAATGAGTGTTAACAAGCTTCAAACGAAAGCTGTAAAACAATTAGCTGCTGTAGCAGGAGAAGTGGATATTATAAAAACGATTCAACTACTTCCTGGAGTTACAAGTGTTGGTGAGGGTGCAAACGGATTTAATGTGCGAGGGGGGTCTGCAGATGAGAATTTGGTTTTATTAGATGAAATGACGCTTTATAACACCTCTCATCTATTTGGTTTCTTTTCTGTTTTTAATGCAGACGCTATTAAGGACATGAAATTATACAAAGGGGGTATTCCTGCAGAGTATGGTTCGCGAATTTCTTCTGTTTTAGATGTAAGACAGAAGGAAGGTAATGCTAATTTTACTGAAGTTTCCGGCGGAATAGGTCTAATTTCTAGTAGATTGATGGTGGAAGGTCCTCTATGGGATAAAAGTTCTTTTATGGTTGCAGGTAGAAGGTCTTATGGTGATTTATTTTTAGCCTTATCTAGTGATTCGTCAATTCGTGATAATAAGTTGTATTTCTACGATTTAAATATGAAGTTAAATTCATGGTTAGGTGCAAAAGATCGATTGTTTATTTCTTCTTATTTAGGAAGAGATGCTTTTAAATTTGGAAGCTTATTTGCCTCTTCCTGGGGTAACGAAACTTTGAATTTACGTTGGTTACATTTGTTTTCGGATCGTGTAGTTTCTAACTTATCCTATAATTTTAACGATTACGATTACTTAATTTCAATACTTCCTGAAGGGTTTGAATTCGATTGGAAATCGAAGATTAGAAATCATCAATTTAAATACGATGTTTCATATTTCCAAAGTAATAAACATCAGTTAAAAGCTGGAGTTTCTATTAATAATTATCATTTTGAGCCTGGTATTATTAAACCTGCAGTCGATAGTTCTTCTATTATTTCTTTTGAGATGAGAGATAAATTTGCTTTCGAATCAGCATTTTTTCTACAAGATGAATGGCGAATTTCTGAACGCCTACTACTTAAAACTGGTATTCGCTGGTCTTCTTTTTCTAGAATGGGTTCAGACACTATTCTAGTATACGAAAACGAAGCTCCATTGCATTACGATCAAATGTTGGGACAGTATGTAAATGGGGAAGTTGTTGATTCTCTTTTTTATGGAGACAATGAGTTGTTTAATAATTATTCAGCTTTCGAACCTCGTTTTTCACTACGTTATCAAATTAATGAGTCAAAATCTATCAAAGCAAGTTATCAAAAAATTAATCAGTATTTACAACTTATAACCAATGCTAGCTCACCTTCACCTGTCGATATTTGGGCCCCTTCTGGACCATTTATAAAACCACTTATAGGAGAACAATATGCTTTTGGTTATTTTTCTGCCTCAGAAGATCAGAAATGGGAATTCTCTACTGAAATATATTATAAAAAGTTAAAAAATACTGTTGATTACGTAGATGCTGCAGATTTGGAATTTAATAATCATTTAGAAACAGAAATACTTTACGGAATAGGTAGAGCTTATGGTTTGGAGATGATGCTTGAGAAAAAATATGGAAAATTTACTGGTTGGGTCTCGTATACATTTGCAAAAACAGAAAATCTTATAAGCGGTTATGGTGTTGATGATCCTGGTATTAATGGAGGTGATTGGTATCCAAACCCACAGGATAAAACACATGATTTATCTTTAGTTGCCTTTTATAAATTAAATCAGAAATGGTCGTTTTCTTCAAATTTTGTATTTGCTACTGGAATCCCTACAAATTATCCGAAATCAAAATATGAATTTGAAGGTATTAGTATCCCTCACTATTCTGGCTCAAGAAATCACGAACGCTTAACTAATTACCATCGTTTAGATATTGCAGCAACTTTTAAACCCAAAGGAAATGACCTAAGAGAATGGATTTTTAGTATTTATAATGTTTACAATCGAAAAAATGCATCCTCACTTTATTTTAGAGAAAGTATTGATGATTCAAATCAAATTGAAGCTGTTCAACTTTCTATTTTCCCAATAATACCTAGTGTATCCTATAATTTTAAATTCTAATGAAGAAGATACTTAATTACGGAATGATTTTATTTCTATTTAGTTCCTGCGAAACTGTTGTGCAAATTGAATTAGATGACGGAAGTAAAAATTTAGTCATCGAGTCTTTACTCGAGTTCTCAGACTCTACAGATACTGGATTTGCTCGGGTTTTATTAACTGAAACAAGTGCTTTTTATGGCGACATAGCTCCAAAAACAATTTCAAATGCGACCATTTCTATTAATTCAGTTAACAACAGCTATAATTTAATCGAGGATCAGGATTCTCTCGGATTCTATTTTTCTGCTAATCCTATTCCTTATTTAGGTGAAGAAAGTTTCACGATTGATGTAATTGCTGATATTAATGGATCAGAAGGCCATTGGCTAGGAACAAATAATCACACCAATGTGCCGGTTATTGATTCAATTTATTATGAATATTTACCCGCATCACCTCCATTCCAAGACGAAGGATATTTTGTTAAAATTATTCTTACTGACCCAGAAATGGAAGAAAATTTTTACCACTTAACTGTATTAGTTAACGATTCTTCTGATTTTGAATTATCACCTGGAACAAAGAGGTCGAAAATATTAAAAGATGAATATTTTAATGGAATGGATTTAAATTTTATAGTGAATGATAATCCATTAAAAGAAGATGATCATTTAGAAATAATACTTTCATCTATTACAGAAGATGTTTATGAATACTATTTTAATATGTACACATTACTTGCAGAATCTAGCGGTGTTGGTGTTGCACCTCCGTTTCCTCTTTACGGAAATTTAGTATCCTTGAATGATGACTTTGATAATGCATTGGGTAACTTTCAAGTGAGAAGCACTACTTATAAAGAGATTTATATTGAAAATTAAAGTTCGGGCTCATTATTAACCAAAATATACATCATTTAGTTTTGAATAAATTTACTGATTTTGACTCGAACTTTTACTAACGATTCAGATTCTTAAGCACGAAGGTTAGGTGATTAAACTACCATTGCCAAAACAACAATATGAAAAAGTATTGTTATGTATATGCGCCCCTTACTTACTCACAAATATTATAATCAATAACTTCTTCAGTTACTTTGATTAAATATCCAAACCCTCGAGTTAGCTCTCCAATACCATTATAATCCCATTCTGGTAGATACGCATTACCTATTCCATCTTTAACAATAATAATATTGTCTTCAATTGAAGCAAAAGCAATTGATGCATTAGTATTGTTTGAGCAAGAAAACCCAATCATGTTCCAACCATTAGTAAGTGTAATAGTAATGTTTTCACAATCAGGAACATCTTCATACAAACATGATGAGTCATCAATAGTTGCTTCTAGATTGTAATTTAATGCAGATTCATCTGTACAACCTATAATTTCTTCTCCATTAACTGAGGAAGAACATAATTGATCAAAGAATAACCAAGCTTCAAGACTTGCATTAATATCCATGTTACCATATGAACCAGGCCAATCATGTCCACCTTGGTTAACTGTATATAGCCAAACTTCTGCACAAGTATTCTCTAAACCATATTTATCATATGAAACATTACTTCCATCATTAGGATATAAATTGGGGAATACGCCAGAAGACATTAACTCTAGACCGTATAGGTCTGTGAAGAAATTAATCGTTGCTGGTATACTTGGATAAGCACCCCAGCCATCTTGATTTTCAGGATCGCCCTGAAAATAGGTTATATTGTCTTGTGTTCCATGAATTTCTAATATACTTACAGAATTTGTTGGAGAACAATCAGTAAGTATATCTTGCATTATCATACCTGACACCGGAGCAACACCTGCAAAAGTTTCTGAGGCCTCACAAGCCAAAAGATAACATAAATCTCCGCCATTTGACATTCCGGTACAAAACACTTTATCTGAGTCTATTGAGTTTGTGGCAACAAAATGCGAGGTTAATTGCTCTAAAAATGCAACATCATCGACTGTTTCATTATTTTGAAAATCATATCCAACATTAAAAAAAGCAGATCCACTAGCGTCTTGAATTCCTTGGGGGTAACATACTGCAAAGCCATATTGATCAGCGAGTAAGTTGAATTCCGAATAATTCATTATTTCTTCAGCAGAACCAGAATAACCATGACACACATAAACTAGAGGGCAATTCGCTTCGGCATTTTGTGGATGATAGTAAATGTAATCTCGTTCGTAATTATCTATTAAAAGTGTTCCATATTCAATAATCATAACATTTGAGGTAATGCTATTATTACTTGGGTTTTCATCAGTTGAATTATTAATATTAGAAACTATTACTTCTATTTCATAATTACCTCCATATGAAGGAATGAAGACATCTTGGTGAGTAAATTCAAAAGATTCTCCGGGGGATAAATCAAGGTTAGAAAAAATCTGGGTGTATTCTTGATCGTCAGAAATCCAAGTCACATCTACACTTTCTATTATTTCAGCACCTACGTTATTGATTATTCCCTGAATTGATATCGCACTATTTGAAACACTATTTTGAGGTATTGATAAAGAAGATAACTCAGCATCCAATCCGAGTGGCTCATAAACAAGAACATCATCAATTCCCCAACCAAACATCCATCCGCCTCCGTCGTTATATACAAAAGCAATTAAAACATTTTCATTTCCAGCCAATTCACTCAAGCTGATTGATTGGATTTCCCACATTGTATTATCGGAATTTCCGTTTCCAACAATACTTTCTAATACAGTCCAATTCTCGCCGCCATTTAATGAGTATTCAACTGTAGCATATTCAGTATTACCTTCAAATGGTTCTCCTGAAAAATAGCTAGAAAATGAGAGGATTACAGCCTCTATTCCATTAAGGTTAAAGGTAGGAAGTATCAAATAATCTGCGCTTTTATTGCAATTACACTGGTCGTCATTTGTCGCAACGAAGTTTCCATGGGGTTGAATCGACCACCATTCACTTTGCAAGCTAGAGTTGTCTCCTATAATCCAACCTCCATCTGATGCTAAAGTTTGCTGTTCCCAATCATTTGAGACTCCTATTCCATCGAAACCATCACTTAACAAAATGTTTTGGGATTGAAGGGAATATGTCGAAATTAATAAAGTCGATATAATAAATGTATAAAGCTTGAAAATAGATAGTCTAGGAGTCATAATTGTTAGTTTTATTGCATTAATCAATGCAAATATTGATTATTATATATTCTTTGTCTAATTTTGTTGTGGTAAGGGTGCATAAGCTTGATAATATTAAAATACTCGAATCTAAATTCAAGAGTATAAAAGATATAATAGTTAATGTTACTTTGCTTCCCATTTATCAATCCACGAAACCATAACATCTACCCAATCATCATTATCGTTCATACATTTTATATGTTTGAAATCTGACCCTCCAAACTTTAAAAACTCGCCTTTTCCTTCAATAGCAATTTCTTCTAATGTCTCTAAGCAATCAGAAACAAAAGCTGGTGTTATGACTGCTAGCCTTTTCTTTCCTTTTGATGGTAGTTTTTCTATCTCAAAATCTGTGTATGGCTTTAACCAAGGATCTTTCAAAAGTCTAGATTGAAAAGAATTGCTATAGGTTCCTTCTTTTAGATTTAAAATTTTAGCAATTTCTTTTGTAGTTTCAAAACACTGATGCCTATAACAAGTATAGTGAGCTACAGAGTTCCTATCACAACAAGAATTATCTATTTTACAATGACTCTTTGTTACATCAGACTTCAATATATGTCGTTCTGGAATTCCATGATAAGAAAATAGAATATGATCGTATTCGAAGTTGTTTAAATGATTTTTAATATTGTTACACATAGCTTGTATATAGCCAGGCTTGTTGTAGAAAGGGGGTAAAACATCTAATTTCAAATTCGGAAAACTGTCTGCTATAATTTCTTCAGCTTTTGCAACTACAGTTTCATAAGAGGACATTGCATAATGAGGATATAAAGGAACTAGAAATATTTCTGTCACACCTTTATTGACCAATTCTTGAATTCCTTTTCTCATTGACATAGAGCCATACCGCATAGCCAATGCAACTGGCAGATTTACTTTTTTAATTATTTTTTGGGTAAACATTTGAGAAATTAGAACTAATGGAGAGCCATCTTTCCTCCATATTTTTTTGTATGCAGCTCCGGATTTTTTAGGACGAGTATTCAAGATAATACCTTTAATTAATAACCAACGTTTCCAGTAAGGAATGTCGATTACTCTTTCATCCATTAAAAATTCACCTAAATACTTTTTAACATCTTTAGTTTCTGTAGAATCTGGTGATCCTAAGTTATTCAGTAAGATTCCTTTCATAAGAAGTGTTTCAATATTTCTACTTTCCCTAGTTGGAAATGTTAGAATTAGTAATACAATTTCGTTTTAATTTTCAGACTCTATTTGTTTCGTAATCTGTTCGGCCTCACAAACTAATTTAGCAACTTTTTTCTCATAATAGTAGACATTTTATAAGATTTCAGTAGTATTTCCTTGTACTGTTTTAGTAATTTTAGAGTCTATCGATTCTAGTTATAGATATAATGGTTTAATTAATTTTATTAACCAACATATGTGTTTTGTAATTAGTCAGTGGAATTATTACTTCATTTTTACGATTAATTAATTTATAGGGAGGGTTGTATCCCAAAAAGCTATAGCTATCATCAAATTCTATCGATTCTTTTTTCAATTTCTTTTTTAAAAGACTGAACTGTTTTTTTAAAACTCTATCTGATGCCCATCCGGAAAACTCTATAACAGCAACAATTTTAGAAGGTTGGATACTCAGATATACATCTTTTCTATTAGGTGTCGGAAGATCTTTGGAGTCTATATTAACGGGCATGAAGAAGCTCATAGTAGGCGATGAACCTAAATTCATTTGTACAGGAGAAGTCATAGCAATTTGTTCATTTGAGCTATTACCTCCAAATATATAAGATGCAATTTTACGAAACCCAATACTAGAGTTATTTGAATATGAGTTGCTACTTAAGTCCGTTGATGCCACGGTTAATTCTGGGTATTTTCTAATCTCAAATCCCTCTTTAGTTGCTAAAGTTTCATATTGAATAGTATTTGTTTTCTTGTCCTTTATAGATTTAGAGATTCCATCTGTTTTTTCACTTTCAATGACTTCGTTTGATGAATTATCTTCTGAAATTACCATTGATGTTAAAAAGATAAATGCGATTAATAAAATGAACTTCATAAGCTTGTGTTTTATGATTAATAATAAATCCCAGGCAAATATAGCTTATTTTGTTTAAGAGTAAATAATAAATGTTAAACTAGACGTAGTGATTTGGCTATTATTTGTAAAAGTATTCTGTCGCATTAATTTGACAACAATCTAATTTTGATGTTTTTATTCCAGAAATTATTTCTGTTAACCGCATTATAAAGATACCTGTCTTTACCGACTACCCTTGTTAGACTCGTTCGTACCTTCAAATGGCAATCGATAAAGCGCTAAAAATATCGTCTAATCTTAGTGATATATGGACTTCTGGAGATTTAACGCAAAAGTAGAAAATACAAAATTTGGTATTTCCATCCGGAATAGGTTACAACAAGTCAAAGGGCAGAGTTCGAACCGAAAGAGTAAATACAATTTTCTCCACAATACCTTTACTATCAAGTAGTTTAGCTAAAACAAAAAGCGGAGAACCTGTTGATTTCAACCAATTCTCTGCTCGAGTGACCTCAAGTGGCAATAGTTCGAACTTTTTAAATGATCTTAGAATGTTACTTTAACAGTGGTTCTGATAACAAATAGTTAGATTTCTTCTATAGGATTAATTTCTATATTAAACTCTCTTATTATTAGTCGCGTATGTATTAAATTAAAACGCTGTAAAATTTTGCGACAGTACACCCATGTTTTTTAATATATTTGACACATAAACTTAAACTCTCAGGTATGCGAATCGATTATGCTAAAGTTGTAATATTTCTTACGCTCATTCATTCCTTTTGTTTTGCAGCTCATTTGGAGTCTTTGGACAAAGATAATTTTCAAGACAATAAAATTGTCTTTCTAAATTACTCCATACACAAGAGTGCTGTAAATGAAATACAAGTTGTTTTAATGAACCAAATTATTGTAGAAGGAACACTGAAACAAACGTCTGAAAAAAAACATTTAAATGTACTTGGAAATTTAAAATGTATTGAATTGGACGAAAATCACAGAGAAATCAACACAATTTATCTTTTAAATCCACTTCAAAAACCAGTAGAATATGTAAATGATGAGGGGGAATTAGCATGGACCGAAATTTCTCAAGATGAATCCGGATTCTCCATACGCTTACAATTACACGAAAATACAGCCTATATTGCCATAGAGCAAATAAATGACCCCACACAGCAGGGTAAAAGAATCATAACAACTAAAATAGAGTAAGATGAGAAAAGTGACTTTAACTATTTTAGGGGCAATGTTGTGTGCGCTAACCTCTGCACAAACTTATCAAGCAGATACCTCATCTTACAATGTAGACACCCTACTTTATAATGGAGATGCAGATAAGTTTATCAACCTCGTTATTTTAAGTGATGGTTACATGGAGGCTGAGCTCTCACAATTTGAACTCGATGCTACTCATGTAATGAACTCTCTTTTTTCTGTGGAGCCTTACACTACTTATCAATCTTATTTCAATGTGTTTATTATTAAGGTGCCGTCTAATGAAAGTGGTGCAAACCATCCAGGAACATTAAGTTGTACAGCAGAACACCCTATCTTGGAGGTTGACAATTATTTTGAATCAACTTTTGATATCGGGTATCTTCATAGACTTCTAGCTTCTCCAACACCATGGAAGGTTACTGATGTTTTAGCATATAATTTCCCGATGTATGATGAAGCAGTTGTTTTGGTGAACACGCCTTATTATGGCGGTAGTGGTGGAACATTTGCTACACTTTCTACACATGAACTATCCGGAGATCTATTTATTCATGAATTAGCCCATTCTTTTGTAGATCTTAAAGATGAGTACTGGCCTGGAGAAGTATATGCTGGAGAAGCAGCGAATATGACCCAAGAGTCCGACCCTGAAATTGTACGATGGAAAAATTGGGTTTCTGAAGATTGGCATGGTGTTTTTGAGTATTTTTCTGGTGCTGGTTGGTATCGTCCTCATAACCAATGTAGAATGAAAATTTTAAGTCCGCTTTTGCCTGGAGTTCCAGCTAGCTTTTGTAAGGTTTGTAGGGAAGCTACGGTAGAAAAAATACATTCCTTGTGTACTCCTGTGCAAGAGTATCAACCCTCTAGTTCAGATATCTACTCACCTTCATTTCCACTCGAATTTCAGGTTGAATTAATACAGCCTTTAAGTCAGGCTTTACATTCAAATTGGAGTCTAAATGGTGTGGCTATTGAGAGTAATACTGCTTCGATTTCAATACAGCAAGCCGACTTGAATCAAGGAGTAAATATATTGACCTTCGATGTTCAGGATGCAACGGATATGTTAAGGATTGATAATCACGAAGAAATACATGCCTATGAGATTTCTTGGACCATTGAAAACGGAGAGACAGAGATATTGTGCCAAAACTTAAACTTTCCGGCTGGATGGTCTATTTTTTCAACCTATATTTCCGCAGAAAACATGGCTGCAGATTACCTACTAAACCCATTAAATAACGATAATAATCTTGTTATTGTTAAAAATCATATGGGTACTGCTTACCTTCCATCTTATGATGTAAATGGAATTGGTGCTATAGAAAATGAGCAGGGGTATTTAGCTAAAAATAATTTCACACAAACTATCGAAATATGTGGAGAATCAGTACTTCCAGAAGAAACTCCTATCTCCTTAAATCAAGGTTGGGGAATGTTTAGTTATTTGCGTTATGAAGCAGCTGATTTGAGTGCTGTTTTTTCGGAATTACAAGATGAAATAATTATTATAAAAAATAGTGTAGGAGATGCTTTTTTGCCCGATTGGGGTTTTAATGGAATTGGTGATTTGGAACCAGGGAAAGGTTATCAAATAAAAATGTCCTCGCCACAAATACTCATATATTTAGCAAACGACCAGGAATACTAAGCTATTTCATTTAAATTATAGTTTGTATGGGTAATAGACAAATTTAGGCTGTTTTATTACTTATCTTCAAGAGGATAAACAATAGTCTGTAGAATTTAAGATATTATACTTTCAAAAATGTATCATTAAACTTCTTTTTTCATTCACTAAACAAGCCGTCATTGTTTCTTCTTAAATATGCAAAATACTTTTTGCGAATTAATAATTCATATTGATTATTTAGCTTTGATTTAAGAGTTTGATTCTGTAATTCGAATATTTACTGAGATTGTAGTACTCAGTATTAGTAGAATAATAAAATCATAGATTCTATTAACAATTATTTCAAAACTGTCTTATTATTAGTAGCATAATTATTAATTTAACTAGCGAGTTTAATTTTTCGATAGAGCCCTACCTTTTTTCTTAATCGTTTTTTTTTATGAATTATTTGTTGTTGTTTTGTAACACCGTAACAGTACGATGATACATGAAAAATCTATTCTCATTATTGAAAACCATGAACGAAAAGGAATTTGACAGTTTTATGGAGATTACATTTACCGAAAATGAACGTCTGATGATCGAAGAGCGATGGCAGATCTTCCATAACTTAAAGCAAGGCCTTTCTCAAAGGGAAGTTGCTCGTGTTGTTTCTTGCAGTGTTGTAACTGTGACAAGAGGAGCAAAGACTTATAGAAAGTATGTAAATAGTATCACAAAATTTTTACACCAATTATTTAATGAAAAAGCACATTCTACATGAAGTAGCTTTACCCTATAGCAGCCCAATTGCTATACTTAAAAAGCTTAACCCAAGCGACCCATATTGTTTATTTGAATCTTCCGAAATCGACCAGCATTCAGGGCGTTTGTCCTTATTAGGAATTAACCCATCCCTTGAATTTATTGGTGAAGGCTATAGTTGCACTATAAAACTATTAGATATTCGTGCCAAGGAGATGTTTGAAGCATTCAAACAACAATTTGCATTACTAATAACTAAAGATGGTGACAATCAGTTAACATTGGAATTTGTAAAAGAGGATTTTTCAAAATCCGAAGATCAGCGTTTCGAGATTTCATGTGCTGCTCAAGTAATTCGGTATTTCTTAAAAGCTTTTAAGAGTAAAGAACAGAGCTATACAGGATTATATGGTGCTTTGGGTTACAATTTTGTCTATCCTTTCGAAGAATTGGAGGCCTCTAAGTCAACCGAAACACCTGATTTCCATTTATTTTATTTCGATACACTATTTGTCTTCAATCATCTGATGGAGCAACTACAGTTAATTTGTTTAAGAGAAACGAAACCCAGAGCAGAGCTTATTTCTGACGAGTTGATTGCCCTTTTGAAAAACGCCCCAAGTAAGCAATCTGAAAGCCTGAAAATTGGATTAGCCTCGCTAAGGCCAACCGAAGAGGATTTCAAAAAACAAATTCTTAAAGCAAAGGGATTGTTTGCCAAAGGTGAAATAATGGAATTGGTCTTATCACGAAAAATGACCGCTGATATCCAAGGCGATGTATTGGAATTGTACGAATCGTATAAAAAAATAAATCCTTCTCCATACTTATTTTTCTTCGAGTTTGGTGATTCGCAACTATTTGGTGCAAGTCCCGAAATTATGGTACGTGCTGAAAAGGGAAGGGTTTATCTCAAGCCGATTTCAGGTACTGCTCCAAGAGGAAATAATGCTGTCGAAGATCACGAACGTTTGATGGAGCTATTGAATTCTGAAAAAGAAAAATCTGAATTGGATATGTTGATTGATTTGGGTAGGAATGATCTTTCTAGAATATGCAAGCCAGGTGTTCAGATAGATAATTACCGCTCTATAGAAAAATACTCTCATGTGTTTCATACCGTAGCAATGGTGTCTGGCGAATTAGAAGAAGGCAAATCAGGTATTGATGCTTTAATCGCTTGCCTAAATGCAGGGACCTTAACAGGAACTCCTAAAAATGCTGCAATGAAATATATCGAAGAAATCGAAACGCATTCTAGAGGCTATTATGGAGGCTGTGTAGGCTATTTCTTGATGAATGGAGATGTTAATACAGCCATTACTATTCGTTCGGCTTACATAAAGGAAAAGCAACTTTCCTATTTATCTGGTGCTACATTGCTTTATGAATGCGATCCAGATTTTGAAATAACTGAAACCAAAATTAAAGCAGCTGCTTTTCAGGAAGCATTAAAAGCCTTTCAAGTATGAAACGATTCAAGAAAATAGTTGTTATAGACAACTTCGACTCGTTCACCTACAACTTGGTAGACTATTTCAAACGCTTGGAAGTCTCGGTAGTGGTCTTTCGAAATACGATTAGCCTAGAGCTATTGGATGTTGAGAATTTTGATTTATTGGTTTTATCTCCTGGCCCTTCTGTGCCAAAGAATGCAGGGAATTTAATGGCAATCATTGAGCATTTTTATGAGTCGAAACCCATATTTGGAGTGTGTTTAGGACATCAAGCTTTGGTAGAGTTTTTTGGAGGAACCTTGAAGTTTTTAGAACCAAAACATGGAAAACCAGAGATTATAAGTCATGATGGGCAAAGCATTTATAAAGGCTTGCCAGAACAAGTTCAGGTAGCACGTTATCATTCCTTGGCTGCTGACTCAGTACCAAATGTATTACAGGTTAGTGCAAAATCATCAGATGGAGTTGTGATGTCGGTCCGACATAAGATTCTACCCATAGAAGGTGTACAGTTTCATCCCGAATCTGTTTTGAGCATGAAGGATGAGGTAGGTTTTAAAATGATTCAAAACCTTGTAGAAGGACGTATTTCAACTGGTAGTAGTGATTATTACCAATTAATGCAAATACTTCAAGACAAGCAGCATTTGACCAAAGAAGACATGGGTTTGTTCTTAACAACTATCATGGAAGAACAATTAAATGAAGATCAAAAACTGATTTTACTCGTGTCTTTATCTTTCCGATTGAAGAAACCTTATTTCTTACATCAGTTCATCAAAGAATTACAGAAATATGCACTTATTCAGCCAAATGCTGCTATAGGTGAATCAGCCATTGATATTTGTGGTACTGGAGGCTCAGGTTTACCAAGAATCAATACATCTACCTTATCGGCACTATTACTTTCAGGTTTGAACGTTCCTATTATTAAGCATGGAAATAAGGCTGCTTCTGGTCGTTTTGGAAGTTTCGATTTGTTAGAGCAATTGGGCGTAGAAATAAACGCAACAGTTTCCGAATTGGAGCATGTGTTATTAGAGACTCAGCTTTCCTTTTTATACGCTCCCAAATTACATCCTGTTGTAGGTCATTTTGCAGGTTCTAGAGCTAAAATGGGCATTCCAACAATATTCAATGTACTTGGGCCCCTATTAAATCCATATCAACCAAAACGACAGTTTATAGGTACAGCTTTCGAGCAGTATATGGAGCTAATTTTAGAAACAGCTATTCTGATGGGAAAAGAACATGTGATTGTTGTTAGAGGAGAAGAAGGTTTAGATGAAATATCCGTTAGTAAACCCTCACGTGTGTTGGAATACAAAGATGGTCAGCGTTCAGACTATATCATTTATCCAGAACAATTTGGAATAAATGCTGTTCCGTTTGAGGACTTGAGCGCACATTCTCCACAAGAGAATGTATCCCTAGCACAAGCTATTATTAATGGTCATACTAATTCCGCTCACTATAAACTGGTATTGGCAAATGCAGCCTTTGTTTATTCCAAATTCCACACAGCCATCCCCTTAGAACAGGCCTATAAACTTATGGAGGAAAAAATGAAAGCTGGTGTAATGAATAATCAGCTTAAACATTACAATTCCTCATTAATCAATTTTAAACAAACTGTTTTGAAATGAATCAAAAATTAAAAGAAATAATAGCAGCTAAAAAAATTGAGGTTAGTTGCTTATACGATAGCTTAAGTTTGGAGCACTTGGAAAAGGATGTGGCTCCGGTAGCTTTTAATGTGTATGAATATTTACGAGGGAAGGTTGAAAGAGAAAAGCATTTTTTCATTTCAGAATTTAAGAGAAAATCTCCTTCTGAAGGGGATATTAATCAATTGGTTGTTCTTGATGAACAATTGGATCTATATATACAGGGAGGAACTACAGTAGTCTCTGTATTAACCGATAAGCCCTATTTTGGAGGGAGTTATAACGATTTAACAAAAGCTGCAGCACTGTTGAAAGGAACAGGTGTGTTATTATTGCAAAAAGATTTTATTCTCGATCCCATTCAGATCTATTTAGCCAGAAAAATGGGCGCTGAAATGATCCTCTTAATCGCGAGAATCCTTAGTACCGAACGTTTGGTACAACTAAAACAAGTGGCTGAATCTTTAGGGATGGCAGTATTGATGGAATTGCATGATGAAGCGGAATACCTCAAAGTGAAAAACTTGGACTGTCAATTAATAGGTATCAATAACCGCGATTTGGATTCTTTTTGCACTTACGTGAATAGATTCAATATCGTTTCGGAGTTAGTGCCTAAAAATAGCTTATTGGTTGCTGAGTCGGGCATTGGATCTGAACTTGATGCGGCCGTTGTAAAAAGCAAAGCTGATGGGTTCTTAATTGGAACTAGCTTGATGCGTTCTGGAATTAAAAAATCCTTAAAACAACATTTTGACTTGGATAAAGCTTACTTCTTTAAGGCCTGTGGATTGAGAACCTTCGAAGATTTCTCAGCAGTCGGAGCAGATTTGATAGGGGTCAATTTTTCACCTAAAAGCAAACGAGTTATTGCAAAGGAGGTTTTGAATAAAGCTGTCCTAGGAAATAATGCTGTGGCTGTATTTAAATCTAATTCGAGGGAAACCATTTTGCAGGTAATGGAAAAATATCCTTTCAAATATGCCCAGATTTATGTTGAAGACATAAATGATCCCCATTTTTTAAATAGCATTAAAGCGAAAATCATTCTTTGTGGATCAGTAACAAATCGATGTGATATTGAGCGTTTGATCGATTATGCTGCCTTTGCTGATTTATTTATACTAGATGGGCCAAATCCTGGAAGTGGCGAATCTGTTGCAAATAGTTTATTCAAGAACTTCCCATATCCTTTTCTAAAAGCAGGCGGACTGAACATCAATAATATTAATAAAATACTAGAATTACCTAATTGCATTGGGGTAGATATTGCCTCTGGTATTGAAAGCGAAGGAAGTATCGATTACAATAAAATAAAGGCTATAGAAGCCGAAGTATCACATTTAAATACCCAATTGACATGTTAGTAGTAATGGAGGCGAAAGCTACAAAAGAGGAAGTGACAACAGTAATTAGTTATTTACAATCCTTGAATTTAAAAGCAGAAGAACTGCCTGGAGCCAATCGCGTAGCAATAGGTGTTACAGGGAATAAAAAACACATTTCGCATCAAGAGGTACAACGAATGCCAGGAGTGAAAGAGTTGATTCAGGTAACTCATAAATACAAACGTGTAAGTAGAGAGTTTTACCCTGATAATACCATTGTTAAGGTTAAGAATGCTTTATTTGGAGGTAATGCTCCTGTATTGATTGCAGGTCCTTGCAGTGTAGAATCGGAAGATCAAATTATGCGTACTGCAGAAATGCTTAAAAGTTTAGGAGTAGAAGTGTTGCGAGGCGGAATTTTCAAACCAAGGACTTCACCTTACGATTTTCAAGGGCTAGGCTATAAAGGTTTAGAGCTATTGAAAAAAGCTTCTGTGGCCTCTGACTTACCAATTTGTGTCGAATTAATGAATCCTGAAGATATTTCTTTGTTTGAGCATGAAGTAGACATTATTCAGATTGGTGCGAGAAATATGCAGAATTTTGACTTGTTGAAAAAGCTAGGGAAGATTCAAACACCGGTATTACTTAAGCGAGGAGCATCATCTACTGTAGAGGAGTTCCTTTTAGCGGCCGAATATATTTTGGATGGAGGGAATTCTAACGTGATTTTATGTGAAAGAGGTATCAGAACTTTTGAAACATCTACCCGTAATACCCTTGATTTGAATTCTGTAGCTTTGATTCGTAAAATGTCTCACTTGCCAATTATTGTAGATCCGTGCCATGCAGCAGGAAGACACGATTTAGTTACTCCATTGGCTATGGCTGCAATGGCAGTAGGTGCACAGGGGTTAATTATAGAAACGCATCCTGAACCATTCAAAGCACTGTCCGATGCCAATCAGCAATTGGATTTCGAGCAATTTTCAGAATTTGTATCTCAATACAAGCGTATTCAGGAGGTTCTAAAACCAGTAGTATCACTCAAGTAATGGAGGCATCAAAAACAAATTTTAAGCAATTAATTGCAAATACCGAGGGCTATTATGGTTCATATGGAGGAATGTATATTCCAGAAATCATTCGAGAGAATATTTCAGGAATTGCTGAGGCCTTTAATCATTATAAAGATGAAGGTGATTTTAAAAAGGAATTGGCTGCTGCCTATTTGGAATTATCAGGTAGACCAACAGCTTTCACACCCTTAGAGAGATTAACCGAACATTTAGGTGGCGCTCAAATTGCCATTAAGAATGAAGGCTTAAACCATACAGGGGCACATAAAATTAACCATTGCATTGGTCAAGTATTATTGGCAAAAAGATTGGGTAAAAAGCGCATCATAGCAGAAACAGGAGCAGGACAACATGGTTACGCTACTGCTACGGTTTGTGCCCGATATGGTATGGAGTGCGTTGTATATATGGGTAAAAAGGACTACGAGCGTCAAAGACCCAATGTGTATTGGATGGAATTGTTAGGCGCTACGGTTGTTGCTGTAGAAGATGGTGAGCAAACCCTAAATGATGCTGTTATTGCTGCATTCAAAGATTTAATCGCACATCCCGATGACTCTTTCTATTTGCTAGGTTCGGCAGTTGGACCGCATCCTTATCCTGCAATGAATACGCACTTTCAAAAAATTGTAGGCGAGGAAATTCGTAAACAAAGTATGGCTACTTTCAATAAACTGCCTAATTACTGTATTGCTTGTGTAGGTGGCGGAAGTAATGCTTTGGGGATGTTTTACGAGTTCTTGGATGATTCGGAAATACAATTAATTGGTGTAGAAGCGGGGGGGTATGGTCTCAAAGCAGGGGAGCATGCGGCAAAAATTGCCCACGGAAAACAAGGGATTTTCGAAGGATATTCATCGTATTTTCTTCAAGATAATGATGGGAACATCTCCAATACAAGTTCTGTTTCTGCGGGATTGGATTATTGTGGAGTAAGCCCGATTTTGGCGCATTTATATGATGAAAAACGGGTGATGTTTTCTACAGCCTCGGATGATGAATCTATTGCAGCCTTACAGCTGATAGCTCAAAAAGAAGGGATTATCCTTGCTTTAGAATCATGTCATGCAATGGCAGAAGCGATAGCATTGGCACCCTCTTTGTCTAAAGATAAGTTGATCGTTGTAAATGCCTCTGGAAGAGGTGAAAAGGATTTATTTATCACCATGAATAAGTTTCAGCCCGAAGCCCTACAAAGCTATATTAAAACCTTACAAAAATGATTTCAAAACAGGCAATTATGGGGCATTTGGTCCTTGGGTATCCAGACCTTGAAACCAGTTATCAAACTGCAAAAAAGTATGTAGAAGCTGGAATTAAATATTTAGAATTGCAAATCCCTTTTTCGCATCCAACCGCTGATGGTGTGGTTATAACAAATGCCAATAGACAGGCAATACATATCAATAATGTTACGGTTGCTGATTGTTTAGAATTGATGAAACGTTTGCATTTGGAATATCCCAAACAGCAAATTGTACCTATGACCTATTTAAACAAAATAGTAGGTTTTGGGATCGATAATTTTTTAAAGGCCTTGGAAGCTCTAGCAATTGAAAATTTGATTGTGCCTGATTTGCCCTTCGATGCACGAGAAGCTCAAGTGATTCATGCTTCTTCTGTGAAATTGGTTCCTGTAATTGCACCAAACATTACTAAAGATAGGATTCAGTTGGCTTTAGTACACAAACCTAATCTTGTGTACATAATGTCTGATTATAAGATAACTGGGTATGGCTTTGGAATTCATCAAAACATGGTGGCTAGTATAGCACAAATAAGAAGCCATTCTGATGCTCAAATCGGGATTGGTTTCGGTATAACCACTGCAGCAAATGTCAAACAAATACTTGCTATCGCCGATTTTTCGATTGTTGGGAGTGCACTAATAAAAGCGGAAGAGCAGCACATGTTAGCTGAGAAGCTTTCAGAGCTAGTATCTGAATAATTATTCGCTTGAACTTTAAGATAACAAAAATAAAAAGCGGAGAACCGGTTGATTTCAACCAATTCTCCGCTCGAGTGACCCCGAAAGTAAATTCTTCGAACTTCTTGGAAGATATAAATGAGTTAATTGATTGATTTTATTTCTAAATTTTCCAATTGTCTATTTACATAAGAGATGCAAACCTATAAATTCCGCACCTGACATTTATAATTCGACAAATATAATGATGTGCTACTTGAAGTCTGGTTATGCATTTGAAAAGTTTGGAATAAAATTTGATAAATAAGTTTTATTGAAAGATCAAAAATTATGGAAGTATACAACGGTCCTCATTTAATCATAAAATATGAACAAGATTATTCAAGGCTAATTAGTGCTTGGAAATCTAGCCCTCCTAATGATTTAGAGTACAAAAAAGAGTTGATAGAACATCTACATATAGCTCAGAAAATAAAACCTTCTCAAATAACATGGCTTTTAGAGAGCCTTACTTTTAAAGTAGGTGATGTGACAAAAAAATGGGTTGATGAGAATATTTCAGCACCAATATTTAGAGCTGGATTTGTAGGTAAAAATCAAGATGGTTTTGATCAAGTGGCATTTATTGTTGGACAAGATGTTTTGGCTTATATTGCAATAATGGATATATTTAAAGAAAACCAATCCATTGGCTTTAAACCAAAATATTTTGCAACTGAAATAGAGTGTGTAAATTGGTTGAGTCAAGATGTCAACACTAAAGATTCTAAGAGCCAAGAACAGAAGTTATCCATCACTTTTAAAGGAACAGATGACGATGGAAAAGTAGTTTTTGAGTTTAAAGAACATTCTTCCAAATTTAGCAGCACTATTAATTCATTTAAAACTATTATTGAACAAAATCATTTTATGAAGAATAATGTTGAAAAATATTCTTCGTTAACTCCAAGAGAAATAGAAACTTTAAAATTCATTATGAAAGGATGTACTAATGAGCTGATAGCTGATAAAATGAATCTTTCTCAGAACACCATCCGAACTCATAGAAATAGAATTTGGCAGAAACTTGAAATTAAGCATTTCAGTGATTGCTTGAAATATAAATGCTTTTTCAATTAGATTACTTTTTTAACCCCAAGCTACTTGTTATAAGCACGTTATGTGTCGTGTTGTATTGTCAGCCAAATACTCCTTAGTTTGTATTTACTTTTTTAAATACGCTATTAAGCGTATTGCCTCATTTACCACGAATATCTAAATTTATTAATTGATTAATATGTTTATACAAATTGTATAAACAAAAGGAATTTTATGGATGCTACTTATTAACTCCAGTAGTTTTGGAAAATAAAATAACTTGTTAGTATTAATCATTAAACAAAACTACTAAAAGAATAATATTTTGAAAAAAAAAATTATATACATCCTACTTCTATTTCCTTTTATACTTCTTGGACAGGCCCAGTCAATCGTAGTTGGTGGTGTAGATGTAGATATTGAGGATTACCCTTGGCAGGTAGCTTTATCTTCTAGCCCTAATGGAGGAGGATATTGTGGCGGTTCTATAATAGCAAACTCATGGGTACTCACAGCTGCTCACTGTGTAAATGGCGAAAATCCAAACAACTTATATATCAGGTGTGGCTCCGATAATTCTTTTGCTTTAGGTGGTTCTAGTTACTCAGTGAATCAGATCATTATACATCCTAGTTTCAACAATCCTGTAAGCATGGCTTATGATTTCGCATTAATTGAAATAAATGACGAATTCTCGTTTAATGAAAATGTAGCGAGAATAGACTTAATTAATGAATTTGAAATTACTGCTGGAGCCCAAAACCCAGGAGTCAGAGCAATAATTACTGGTTGGGGTACAACTTCTTCAGGCGGATCTCTAGCATCCATATTACAAATGGTTGATGCTCCTATTGTCTCTAACTCTGTAGCTTGTGGCTCATCAGTTGATGAAAATGGAGATTCAGGTAGTTACCCTTGTTATTCTTTACATGAGTCTATGATTTGCGTTGGAGACTTAATTGATGGAGGAGAAGATGCTTGTCAAGGAGATTCAGGTGGACCATTAGCAGTAAGAAGCCCGATTGACAATAGATGGCTTTTAATTGGTGTTACTAGCTGGGGTTATGGTTGCGCCAATGTGAATTACCCAGGTATTTGGTCTAGAGTTTCTTCTGTTTATGATTGGATAGACAATAATGCTTCAATTAGTCAATATATTGAGGTACCAAATTTATTTGACTTTGAAATAACAGAACTAATTCATACGATTGTTTTACCCGATGACATGGTGTTTAATTTATTAGAAAATCCCATTTCAAACTCAGATATTATTGGTGTTTTCTATACTAACGAGAATGGCATAGAACTTTGTGCTGGCTTTACTATGTGGCATGGTGTAAGCGATTCTATAGAAGTTCATGGAGATAATGTTAACACAATTGAAATAGATGGTTTTGAAGAAAATGTAGATTTTAAATTTAAGCTATGGGATTATTCTGAGAGTGAGTTATTAAATTGTGTAGTTTTTTACAATACTGATATGACCAATCAAGGTGAATTTACCTCCGAAGGTGTATCTCAGTTAACAAAATTACAAGAAATTCCACTAGTCATTAGTCAAGAAA
>Ga0308016_10000263_pt1 | contig 27434 bp, 15 predicted proteins | sample Neamet233_FD_203129 | JGI IMG/M metagenome (GOLD analysis project Ga0308016, IMG submission 203129) | Marine microbial communities from water near the shore, Antarctic Ocean - #233 | ecosystem: Environmental > Aquatic > Marine > Unclassified | place: Southern Ocean | collected 2014-07-28
TCGCTCGGGGAATTTCAAGTCCTGCGGGTGAGGCCCTGAGTGCGTAGTTATCTGACGCTTCTTTTCCTTGCTCGTAGGCGCTTTTTAATTCGCTCAAGCAGAATGAATTGCACGACCAAGTGTTGCAAGAACACCTTCATGGGTCATTTCAGTCATGGTAGGATGTGCATGGATTGTTCCAGCAATATCTTCGAGTAGTGCGCCCATCTCAAGAGCAAGTGTCCATTCACCGACCAATTCACTGATGTGAGTACCGACACCTTGGATTCCAAGAATACGGTGATCGTCTTCTCGAGCACAGACTCGAATGAATCCAGCGCTCTTTTCTGCTTCTTGAGTCAAAGCTCGTCCGTTTGCACCTAATGGGAATTTTCCAATGATGATTGGGTGTCCAGCAGCCTTTGCTTCATCAGGTGAGAGTCCAACCGAAACAATCTCCGGTTCGGTAAACACGATTGCAGGGACCGCTACTGGGTCGTATGCTCGCTTGTGTCCAGCGATAATTTCAGCAACCATTTCACCTTGGAATGAGGCAACATGGGCTAACATTTCACCAGAATCACAAACGTCGCCAATGGCATAAACGCCTCGCATATTGGTCTCACAGCGATCGTTTACTTTGACAAATCCACGTTCATCCAAAGCAACACCAGTTGGTTCGAGGGATGCTGAGTTCGGTTTACGACCAACGGTGACCAGTACTTTGTCGACAACGACGTTCTGCATTTTCGACTCATCTTTCTCATTCTTATCAATAAAGTTGAGTTGTGTGCGTCCATCTTTTGCTTTTTCAACACCCTTGGCAAAGACACCAAGATGCGTCTTAATCTTCTGCTTCTTGATTGAAATTTCAAGAGGTCGTCGTAGTTCTTTGTCGAAGATTGGCAGAACACTGTCCATTGCTTCAACAACTGTTACTTCAGAACCGAGCATACGGAATGTAATTCCAAGTTCGAGTCCAATATAGCCGCCACCGACAATGGCAACATGTTTCGGTAGTTCTTCAAGTGAAAGTGCCTCACGAGATGAGATGACATTCTCACCGTAAGGCATGAATGGAAGTTCAATAGGAACTGAACCGTTGGCGAGAACAACATGTTCTGCTTGGATGATGATTGCATCTTTGCCTTTACCAACCTTGACCGTTTTGGCATCTTGGAATTCAGCCCATCCTATGACGAGTTCAGCACCAGCATTCTTGAGCAAATGTTCGACGCCTTTGTTGAGGCGAGTGACGATTCCCTCTTTCCAATTGACCAAATTACTCATGTTCAGTTCAGCCGGTCCAGGGATTGAAATCCCCATGTGGCCATCGTTTGAGGCATGCTTGGCTAACTTGTGGAATTGATGTGCTGCGTGAATCAAAGCCTTTGATGGAATACAACCTCGAATGAGGCATGTTCCTCCGACTTTTTCACCTTCAACAATGATGGTTGACAAACCGAGTTGACCCGCACGAATTGCTGTGACGTATCCACCTGGTCCGGCTCCGATAACAAGGACTTGACATTTTTTAGTCTGCATTTTTTAGCACCTCACATGAAAATTGTAGCTGGATGTTCAAGGTATGTCTTTACCAATTGAACAAGAGTTGCACCATTATGACCATCGACAACTCGGTGGTCCCATGAGGATGAGAGATTCATCATTCGTCGGATGACGATGTTACCATCGATGACAACAGCACGGTCTTTGGCGTTGTGCACGCCAAGAATTCCAACTTCTGGTTTGTTGATGATTGGTGTAGCACCTAATCCTCCGAGTCGGCCAAGACTGGTAATCGTAAAGGTCGAACCTGAGAGGTCTTCTGCAGTTGCTTTGCCATCTCGAGTTGCACTTGTGACTCGCGTCATTTCTTCAGCAGATTGCCAAATATCCATTGCCTCGACATGTTGGACAACAGGAACAAAGAGTCCACGGTCAGTTTGCGTTGCAATTCCAAGGTTGATCGCTTGGTGGCGGGTGACCACATTTGATTCATCATCATAGACAGCATTGCATTCAGGCTGTTCTCCTAATGCCTTGACTAATGCCATCATAATGAAAGGCAAATACGTCAGTTTCGGTGCACCTTCGGGGCGGGTAGCATTGAGGTGTTGTCGCAATTCTTCGAGAACTGTGACATCGACTTCTTCGAAGTAAGAGAAGTGTGGAATGGTTGTGTAGGATGCAACCATGCCTTCTGCAATCTTTCTTCGTAGGCCAATCACCTTGATTTCTTCAGTTCCATTCAGTTCAGTTCGAGCGGATGAACCCATTGGTCGAGCACGGCTTGCACCACTTGCACCACCAGCGATATGGGCGTCGAGGTCAGCATGACTGATTCGACCAGCAGGTCCGGAGCCAGCGACCAAGTTGAGGTCAATGTTGGCTTGACGAGCACGTTGACGAACGGCAGGACTTGACAGTGCTTTGGTTCCTGTTGCACGTTGTACTGCGGGTGCAGTTTCAGCAACAACTGGTGTTGGTGCTGGAGTAGGTTCCGGTTTTGCTTTCGGTTCCGGTTTTGCTTTCGGTTCCGGTTTTGCTTCAGGAGCAGGTGCTTCTTTCGAAGCAGCAGCATTTCCATCACCTTCGACTTCAAATTCGATACAAACGACGCCGACAGGTAATGTGTCACCAGCTTCGCCAACTATTGAGATTACTTTTCCGTCAACAGGTGACGGTATTTCGACCGTTGCCTTATCGGTCATCACTGAAAGAATTGGATCATCTTCTTTGACGCTGTCACCGACTGCGACCATCCATTCAACTACTTCGCCTTCGACGACTCCTTCTCCAATATCTGGCATCTTAAATGCAAATGTTCCCATATTTATTCCTCCTGTGTTTTCCTTATTGCTTCAGCTATACGTGCTGGACTTGGGATATAATCCCATTCAGTTGTGTGCGGGAAAGGTGTGTCCCATCCCGTCACTCGAGCGATTGGTGCTTCCAAATGATAGAAACAGCGTTCTTGAATTGATGCACTCATTTCTGCACCGAATCCACTGGTCTTTGGTGCTTCGTGAACAATAACGCAACGACCTGTCTTCTTGATTGAGTTGACGACTCGGTCTCGGTCCCATGGGACCAAAGTTTGCAAGTCGATGAGTTCACAATCAATTCCAGATTCTTTGATGGCTTGTTCACACATGTGAACCATCGTTCCCCATGCAATGACGGTGCAAGCACTGCCTTCACGAACGATTCGAGCCTCTTCCAATGGGACGATGTAATGTCCTTCAGGAACTTCAGCATCTGGATGGTCATTCCATGTTGGGACATTATGAGGGTCGCCATAAAAGGGACCTCGGTAGCATCGCTTTGGTTCAAAGAAGATGACAGGGTCGTTGCATTCAATTGCTGCAGTCAACAAACCTTTGGCGTTGTAAGGTGTTGAGCAATACACGACTTTGAGTCCAGGCGTATGGGTGAATTGTGCTTCAGGTGATTGGGAATGGTGGTGTCCACCCTTGATTCCGCCACCTGCAGGGGTTCTGAACGTCAGTGGTGCTGTGAACTCTCCACCTGAGCGGTGTCGAACTTTTGCGATTTCATTGACGATTTGGTCATAGGCAGGGAAGATGTAGTCTGCGAATTGAATTTCAGCAACAGGTCGAAGGCCGTTCAAGCCCATGCCCATTGCAATGGCTGCAATTCCACCTTCAGCAAGCGGCGAGTCAAAGACTCGGTGTTCACCGAATTTCTTTTGCAAGCCGTCAGTGACACGGAATACGCCGCCGAAGAATCCAACGTCTTCTCCAAAGATAACGACGTTCTTGTCCTTCTCAAGTTGTACTTCAAGAGCGGAGTTGAGTGCTTTAATCATGTTCATTTGCGTCATATTATCACCTCACTTTCCAAGTTCCTCTCTCTGCTCTTGGACATGCCAAGGAACAGTTTCGTAGACTTCTGTAAAAATAGTTGAAGCAGGTGGATAAGGTCCACTTGCTAAGTCGCCAAACTCACATGCGGCTTTGTATGCAGCCATCACTTCATCATCGATTTTCTTAGCCAATGCAGTGTGACGGGTTTCATTCCACAGTTCTGCTTTCATGAGATGTTCTTTGAGGCGTTCGATTGGATCTCCGCCTGGCCAGTGCTTGAATTCATCACTTGGACGGTAGACTGAAGGGTCATCCGAGGAAGAATGGCCACCTGCTCGATAGGTGTAGACCTCAATGTGGGTGGCTCCTTGACCAGCGGCTGCTCGCAATCGTGCCCACTTTGTAACGCTGTAAAGCGCGAGGAAGTCATTTCCATCGACTCGTAATGAAGGGATGTCATAGGCCAATCCACGTTCAGCAAAGGTTCGTCCACCGGTGGCGAGATTGGCGTGGGTTGAAATCGCCCATTGGTTGTTGACGACATTGAGAATAACGGGTGGTTTGAAGGTTGAAGCAAAATTCAAGGCGTAATGATAGTCACCTTGTGCAGATGTTCCATCGCCAAGCCAAGTGATACAGACTTCATCATCGCCCTTGTAGGCACTTGCCATTGCGACACCGACTGCTTGAGAGAATTGAGTTCCGACCGGTGAAGAGATTGAGATGAATCGTCCTTCTTTCCAAGTATAATGGACTGGCATTTGTCGGCCTTTGACGTTATCTTCTGTATTGCCGATGCAATGACAAATCATGCTGACCATGTCACGTCCTCGGACAAATTGTGCACCTGGTTGTCGGTATGATGGGAAAATCCAATCTTGTGTTTCAAGCGCCATTGTTTGAGCGATGGCGATTGCCTCTTCTCCAAAAGACCGCATGTAGAATGAGAGTTTACCAGTGCGTTGCATTTTGATCATCCGATCATCGAATATTCGAAGGCGCATCATGTATTCAAGTCCTTGAATCAAGGCCTCAGCATCCAATTCAGGATTCCATTCGCCGAGTGCTACACCATCATCGTTGAGGACACGAATCAAACCAGAGGCATGAGCAACGGTGTCTTGTGCAGAACACTTTGCCGGGTCAGGCCGAGTTAAATCACCTGGCTGCTCAGTGAACTTCCCGCCAAAATCTGCCTCTTCGCCAGGGCGAAATGGAGGCCGTCCGATAGTGTACGGCTTTGTCGTGGCAGTCACTCTCTCGGTCATTGTTCCACCTCAGTTCATCCCGCCCTTAAGAGGTGCGGGTAAATCGTTTTCATCTTGAGCAACATACACATATGCACCCGGTATTGTTTCCGAGTTCTTGGAATCCAGTGTTTTGCGCAGTAAAAGCCCTGCTTTGAATGATGAGCGAACCAGTGGCCCACTTGCAATACCGGCAAAACCCATTGCAATTGCTTCTTTTGCCCATGTGTCATACATCTCCGGTTCTGGGAAACGGTCGACGGTCAAATGTTTGGACGAAGGTGCAAGATATTGGCCAATGGTGACAAGGTCAACACCAGCATCACGGAGTAGATGCAACGCTTCAGTGATTTCTTCATCACGCTCGCCAACACCGACCATCAACGAAGACTTCGTGATGATGTCGGGTCGCAGAACTTTCGCTTGACGAAGAATTTCCAATGACTGGGAGAACGATGCCCGGTGGTCACGGACCGTTTTGTCGAGGCGAGGGACGCATTCGACGTTGTGTGCAAAGACCGAAAGAGGACTTCCGTCAAGGAGGTGGGCAAGTGCTTCATGGTCACCTGCCAAATCAGAACAAAGTAATTCGACGGTCACATTGGGTTGGCGTTCATTGACAGCAGCAATACATTGTTTGTAATGATCCGCTCCACTGTCGGAGAGGTCATCTCTGTTGACGACCGTAATGACGACGTGTCGAAGATTCATCGATTCAACTGCGGTTGCCAAATGCGACGGTTCATCGGTATCAAGAGGTGGAGGCGTTTTGATGGTACCGACAGCACAAAAACGACATCCCCGGGTGCATTCTTGTCCAGCGATCATGAATGTTGCATCGCCACTGGCCCAGCAATCATGGATATTCGGGCATCGCGCTTCTTGGCAAACTGTATGCAAAGCATTGTCTTTTACCGCTGCTTTTGTTTTGTTGAAAAGGGCTTGCTGTTCACCTGAAGGAAGAGTTGTACGGAACCAATCTGGAAGCCGTTCACGCTTTGGTTTTGGGCGTAAAGCAGGTGGAGTTTTACTTGCCATCGGTAGCTGTTTGCTCGACATACATGTTCCCCCTTGATTCATCCCATGCTTTGCCTATCAAAAAGGTGTGCTGTGGTCTTTTTTTCATCGTGTGCCATAGAAGCATAGATTTTGAGCCATTTCGGTGAAGAGATTTTTGAGAGCATTGATGAGGGGCAAAGGATTCGAACAGTTCATGGCGCAACGTGTTGCATTGATTACTGGTGGTGGAAAACGCATCGGTGCAACGACTGCTTCTCTGTTAATGGACAACGGTTGGTTTGTGTTTATACATGTGCGCTCCTCGGTTGCTGAAGCAGAAGAAATACTCCATGTCTTTGAGCAGAAAAACGGTTCAAAAGCACCTGCCGAAATCATTCAAGCCGACCTCAATAACGAGGCTGAAACCACCTCTTTAATTCAGACGGTTCTCAGCCATGAAAAAGTCAAATCTTGTGGGGGATTACACGCACTTATTCACAATGCTTCAATCTATAGTTCACAGGATTACGAGGATGTTTCACTTGAATCTTTACGCCTTAACAACCGTCTTCATATCGAAGTCCCCTTTCTTCTAACACAGGGTCTTTTGGCCCCTCTGAAGTCGGGTCAAGGTTGTGTAATTGGTATGGTTGATACGTCATTGGGGCGCGCTTGGAAAGGCTTGTCGCATTATACTGCAAGTAAAGCCGGTTTACGACAATTGATGATCAATTTAGCAGGTGACCTCGCCCCTGAAATCAGGGTGAACTGTGTCGCTCCAGGCGCCATCTTGGCGGCGGACTGGGAAAGTGAACAGTTCGCATCAGTTGTGGAAAAAGTGCCTTTGGGTCGTGCTGGTGAAGCGATCGATGTTGCCCAAGCAATCCTGTTTTTACTCAATTCAACCTACCTTTCCGGTCAAACCATCAACGTTGATGGTGGATGGTCAGTTTCACCTTGAGCCAAAGGGCTGAGGGGTTTTCTTCAAATCCTGTTGGCGTTTCGGAGGTCTGCAGGGGTGGCTGAGGTGGTCAAAGGCGCCGGGCTTAAGATCCGGTCCCGTATGGGTTCGTGGGTTCGTATCCCACTCCCTGCACCACTCTCTCAATTCTAATCCCGCCCCCTCGTAGAGGGGGTTTTGTTGAACATTTAATGCAAAACCGTTTAACACTCGGTTGAACAGGCCACGATGGTGAACAGAGTGTCCTCAACCCATACAACTTCCGTCAACCGCCTTTTACCAGTCATTTTGGTGGTCTTACTCGTCGGCTCAATTCTACCGATGACGGCACCTTCTTCTCCTTCCTCAGTCGGTGACTCAGTCCTTGATAATGAACCAGTTGTGTTGCCAACAGGCAGCGATTGTAGTTCGTGTCAATCCTACGATTTGTATCTCGATGAGGTGACTTCTGAGACCGGTGGAGATGGTTCAATCACCACGGCGGAGCCTTCTGGCTCCCAACAAGACATGAGTGCATTTGGCGGAATTCAATTTAGAAGCAATGAAATGATTTCCGACCTCTTGGTCTACGGCCGTGGCAATACCGACAAAGTGACCTTGACAATATTTTTACAATTCCAAGGAACTGAAGGTTCGACAGCCGATGTCACCTATTCACTCGAGTCCGGTGGAACTGAAATCGATTCGCAGTCAAAGAACTTGGATGACCCTTGTACCGGTAGCATACTTGGTGGAGGCAGTTGCCCATGGGTCCAAGATACGATTGATTTTGAAATTCCATCGAGCGGTTTTACCGTTGGAAATGGTGAGCGTCTCGAATTGAACATCGATGCCCAAGCTTCCTGTGAAAGCAGTGGCGGTGGCGGTATTGGTGGCGGCAATTGTGAAGTGAACGTTGCTTGGGGCGACGTTGAAGGGACATCAGGAACCTCGAAACTCGAGTTGAAGGCGAACGCACTCGCAGATTCTTCCGTCCGTGTCCACCGTCCAGGTGCAAGTTTCACAGACTCCGAAGTCATTGAATGGTCTCCGAATCATCGTCCGGATTTCCGAACAATGCAATTCACTGTCGATGTCCGAGATGCTTTTGGCCGTGACGATATTCAAGGTGTCGACTTGGTTATGAGCACACCAAACGGTGCGAATTCAGTCTTTGATAAAACATTCGAGGATAATGATCTCAAGTTGGATAACCAGGGCTTGATTGGAAATTATACCTGGACTTATGATTCTGGAATTGTTGCTGGTGATTATCCTTTACAACTTGAAATCAATGACGTTCAGGGTCATACACTTGTCTTTGAGCATTCAGGGATTACTTTTGTTGAACATGACATCTACCTCTCACTCCCTTCTTCTCAACCTGATATTGTTCTTATCGCACCAGGACAAACTTCCAGCATTGAATTCTTGATTGAACATACAGGCTCCTCCTCCTCATCGATGAACATCATCTTTGATTTGGTCGGCTCACCTTTCCCTTCTTCATGGTCTGACCCAGTATGGGACCAAGCCGGCGGATATACCCTCAATGGCGGCGGTTCCTTTGCACGACCGATTCTAACCTTTGACGTGGTTGATGGCGACCTTACCAATGCTCCCAGCAGTATTGAAATCGAAGCACGAGCATATGCAGATACTGAAAATGCCCAAGATGATCAAGTTGCGATTAAGACCATTGTCTTGTCAATTGAAGAATCGGATGTCTTAGCGCCACCTCGTATCGCTGTGTTTGAAGATTTCGAACATCAAATACAGATTGCAGATTCCACACGCCTTGAAGCATATGACCAGACACTTTCACACTATGTCGATGCCGGTGAGACCAAAGGCGAATTCTTTGTCGATGTTTTCAACGCTGGATTTATCACAGACTCCTTCCGAATGCGAGTCACAGATTTACCTGACGCTTGGCAATTCAAATTCTATGATAACGATACTGGAATGGAATTGACCGAAGAAGGAATTTATTCAGTCACCCCAGATATTGGCTCCAATCAAATCCTTACTGTTCGTTTGGAGATCTACCCGCCCAGTGAACGAGATGCACAAGATATTGGTTTGGTCGAATTCTCAGTATCGAGTACCAGTGATACAACACTCAGCACCCAAATCGCCTTCACAGTCCATCGAACGTTCGGCATATTGGTTGAAGTCATTGCGGACTCCGATGGTGGTACACTTGGCACTGTAGGACCTGTTTCACCCGACTCAAGTATGTATTACAACATGCGAATCACCGACTCCAGCGACACATTGGGCCAGACGCGATGGCGTATCATTAATCCTGCTGATTTGGAACGAAACCTCGAAACTCCTGATGGCAATCCCGATTACGGTACTTGGGATTACGAACTTTCAAATGGAACCGAATCAAACATCGTTGTCATCTACTTAGAACCAGATGAACACGCGGATGTCAAACTCGATTTGACTTTGCGTTCCAAGGTTGAAGCTGGATTCCACACTGTTTATGTTCGTGTTATCGAAGAAAATGTCGATGCTGAAGAAGCACGTTACTTCGACTTGCCGATCACCGTGGAAGTTCGAGATGATGTTCAACCAGGGCAACTTGAAATCACCGATGCCAGCAGTGAGATTATTCAGTTTGAATCGGATATAGAGCGTAATATCAACTTCAAAATCGATAATCAAAACAATATCCCTCTTGACGTTGTCATCACCTTGGATGAGCCAAATGGCTGGGGTGGTCTGATTCGAGCATCCTCGGACCAAGCAGGTGGAAGTTTCCTCTTACTCACCCTTCCTGCCTACTCGAGTAAAGATTTCTCAGTTGCAGTTACTCCTCCTTCGAATTTGAAAGACGGTGATGATGTAAAATTCACCCTCACAGTTACGCCGATGGATGAGGAAGTACCCTATGACAGTGAATTCACACAGATTATGTCTTTCTCATACCAAACACAATGCTCTGGATTAGCATGCCTGCTGAACGAAATTATGAATCCTGAACCGCAAACTTTGGCTCTCGGGCTCGGTCTTGCCTGCGTACTCGTATTTGCTGTTTATCGACGAGGACAAAATGCTGGCGTGATGAATGAATCGAATCAAAACTGGTTCGAACAAGAGGACGTTCTCGGGCTTGAAACAGTCGAAGCCATCGAAGAAATTGAGGTCGAAGTAGACGACGACTTGGAACTTTTGGATGAACTTGAAGATCTTTGAGATTTCCTTGCTTACTTCTGTCGAGAAACGCGTGACTGCGAGATGCACATTTCAAAAACCACCGGGTGTCAAACCCCCTCGGAATGAAGTATTGTATGAACATCGCACCATTTCCCTTATGAGGCATCAAACAAGCCCGACAACAGTGAATCCTATGCGCACGACTGTTTCTCCCTCCGAGCCGCGCTTCCAATGGCAGATTCTTCAACATCGTAACGCCTACAAATCGTTGTCGTTAGCAGCCTTGATGCTCCTCTCAACCTTCGCCTCAATTCCGTATGTTTCGCTCGATGTTAGAGCGGCTTCCGACCAAGATGGTGATGGTTTGACGTATGGTTTGGAATACCTCATGAATACAGCTCCAAATGACCCTGATTCTGATAACGATGGATTGCCCGATGGATGGGAATGGCTCTACGGACTCGACCCTCTTTCGAGCAGCGGTGCAGATGGTGCAGTTGGCGACCCAGATGGAGATGGGATGTCAAATCTGCAAGAATATTCTTACTTACAACCTCAAAACTGGGACAGTTCCTCGACTCCAGGTGTTCTTGACCTCGGTGTTTGGTGGAACGGTACAGTGCCAGTCAATGACTGGGATGAAGAAAATGCCCTGCAATACAACCGACCTGGCTGTGGCGACAGTGGCTCTGATGGAACCGGCAGTGTGATCCTTTGTGATGAAGACCCTGTTGGAAACATCTGTGCAAACGGCTTTGATGATGACAAAGACGGTTTTGTCGATTCTGCAGATTCAGATAATGACGGCGACGCTGATTGTTCTTCAAATGACGATGACGGCGACGGTATTGCCGACGAAGACGTGGCTGGATGGGATACTGATGGCGACGGAATGGACGACGGTTGGGAAGCAGCAAACGGTCTCAATGCAACTTCACCTTCCAATGCTGATGGGCCGAATGGCGACCCTGACGGTGATGGTCTCATCAACCTCATGGAATACGTCAATCCATCATGGACCACTATGTGTGGCACATCACCTTGTTTCCGCAATGGCCCAGATGGAGCTGTTACCGAAACGATCTCACCGTGCAATCCTGCTGCCGGAATCGGACCAGGTGGCTGTGCTACCTCTACCGCTGAAGTCGATGGAATCACGAGTACAAATCCACAGCGCGCAGATACCGATGGTGATGGATTAAACGACTCCTATGAAGCATTGACTCTCTTAACCGACCCAACGGCTTCTGACACAGACGGTGACGGAATCGATGACGGTGTTGAAGTCAATGGAGCCTACGGGAATCCACCTCAAGCCAGTAACCCTCGAAATAACAACACAGACGGTGATGCATTTGATGATGGCGAGGAAGATACCAACTTCAACGGAGTTCTCGATGCTGGTGAAACCGACCCAACTCGAATGGAAGATTCTGGTGATGAAGATAATGATGGAATTCAAAATTGGGAAGAAAACCTTTCTTGCACCACGTGGGATATCGCAGATACCGACTTTGGTGGAATCAACGATGGTGATGAACGTAATGTGTCGCATGGAACAGATCCGTGTGATTCCTTAATCAATTTCGAAACGACTGTTGTTTCTTGGGCTGCAGGTAACAGTCAGCTCCTCGTTGCAGATGGTTCTGGTTTCAATCCAAGTGGTGGAATCGGATGGTATAATTCTTCGGGGACATGGCTTGCTTTTGCTTATGTAGGTGCAGTGAATAATGCCATTCAAGGCGTTTCTTCTGGACCAACTGCCGGGGTAACTCAAGTTTCGAACCGTAACGGTTCATTCTGCCATACATCAGCAACAAATGGTGGAACGATTGGTACCACGCAGAAATATTGTGATGATGATTATAGCGATTCTGATTCCGATGGCCTTGCGGATTGGCAAGAATTGCTCGGAACTTTTGGTTGGTTCTCGAACCCTACACTTGCCGATACCGATGCAGATGGTGTGAATGATTTCGATGAAGTCTTTGACAACACCGACCCGAATCAACCTTGTACTAATCTTTTGGATGAGGACTTTGACGGTTTGAATAATTATTTTGAGACGACAACTGGTTGCGATCTTTCATGGATCGGAATTCTCAACGGCTCGACTGACGTTTGGATCACCGATGATTTATCGAGTGATACTGATGCTGGTGGCGTTGGAGACCGAGAAGAATATTTTGACGGTACCAATCCTGAAAACGACCCAACTGATGACTTATTGCCTGCTGACTTTGACGGCGACCGAATTCCCGATGCTGTAGAAAACCAAACTGGAACTGATTGGACAAACCCCGATACTGACGGCGGTGGAATGATCGATGGCTTGGAATGTCCCGAACAATTCTGGATAGTTGATTGTATTGGCTCACCTTTCGACCCGTTCGATCCAACCGATGATTTGATTTCGTCTGAAGTTGTATTTTGGGCAAACAACACCTCTGGTGTCGTCGATACTGATTTGATACACCGATGGCGCCAAACCACCAACGATTTCTATACGGGTACAACCTATGCTCATCTCGATGCGGTTCATCCATTCGAACCATTGGCCGTTCCATCATCCAACCTGACGCATCTTGCCGACCTCACCTTTTCAAATGAAACTCTTGACTGGTGGATGACCTACCGGAACCCAGCAACTGCTGGGAATCTTCCGGTTCCATATTCCCTCTCGAACGTATCGTTCTATGTGGACCTCGCTGGAGTATTACAACGTTCAAATGATACACATAACATTGAAGTTATTTCGGGGCCCATCCAAGAAATGTTTGTTCAACAGCCTGAATACTACTTCGATTGGGCTACACTTGCCTCAACATCGGTACCAGGTGCAAACTCTGCTTATGAATTGATCTTGCCGTCCACCTTTAATGACCCGACTCACCCACATTCTTACCTCCTCAATGTCACGAATGCCGTTATTACTGAAGCAGGTTCAACCAATGCATATGACAGTGCAACGGCTTTACAAGAATTCCTAACCAACGGAAATGCAACCACTGATTTCAAACGGAATTATAACTCCTCTGGAATTCCATCTTCAGAAGATTTGAGTGTGACATTGGTTGAAGCAGTGTACGAAGGCACCTGTTCTGAATTTAACACAGCATTCGTAACCATGGCTCGCCTTGCTGGTTTGCCAGCTCGATTGGTGAATGGTTTCTCAGGTGGGATTTGGAACGGTGATGGTTATACAGTTTATCCAACCCATCGCTCAACTTGGGGTGAAATACGATTGCAACAAAATCCAGCCAATGGTGGCACTGACTTCGGATGGATTCCATTCGATGCCTGCCCACCTGCTGAAGAAATCGAAATCGTGAACCAGACCATTTCGTCCTTGACATTTGACCGAGATGGAACGACCTTACTCAACGTGACTGGACATTTACGTTACACAGAAAATACCACTTCAATTTCAGAACTTGCACTTGTTGGATACCTCGTCCCTATGGCTCTACAAGATCAAATCCCTGGGCAAGCAGCAATTCCAAACTTTGAATTTGGTTCAGCAATAACTCTTCCAAATGGAACATTTAGTTTCAACGGCACTCCTCCTGAATTGGATGCACCGGGTATGTATCGTGTAGTCGTTAAACTTCTTCAATCAGGATACGTGGCTGAATCTGGCGTGATTTACGAAGGATACATCAACGTTACAGAGGATTCCGTCATCAACCATACTGCTCCGAATGCCATCAATGCCCCAATTGCTGGCGCTGGTGCTTTGACCATCATTGAAGGGAAAATCTCCTTAGAAAATGAGCCGACCAATAAATTTGAGAACGTTGGCATCAATGATTTGACTCCTCCATCGGTTTGGTTGTCATATACATCCTCAGTTAACGGCTTCACCAACATGAGCAGTTTCATTAGCAACGATGGCTCTTGGAGTTTCGATCTGAATCTTGACCCTCTTGAGACCAAAACAAACCTTTCGGCAACACTCGGTTTCTCTGGTTGGCAAGATACCCAAGCCCCTGGAATTACACCGACTCAATTCCATTTGAGGCCAACGACGACCTCCATTCTCCTTGATGTTCGTGATGCACCAAATTTGACAGCCACTCTTGAAGGGCCGTTGGCAAACAAAAGCATCATCCTTCTGAACGATAACCTCTGGATAAATGGTTCTGCAATAACGACAGGAGCATCTCCGGTTGGCATGGCCGGTAATCTTTCATTCTCCATTCGAGAAAACGGTAGTTCCCGGGAATGGCAGCAAGTGTTTAACCTCAGCGTGAGTGGACCATTTAGCATTCAACATTTACTCGTAACTGCTGATGCACAAGTCATGGCAGGAATTCTCGAGATACAGATACGGTTCTTCCCGAGTGTGATCGAGGCGACTGATGACGCAAACGTCACTGCAGGCGGACCTTACCTCCTACGTGGCTATCTCGACTTCCAAGTCCAATCCTCAGCTCAATTAAGAGGCACTGAAGCAATCGTATTGGTCTCAGCAATAGACCACCGTGGTGTTTCGACTGACCTTTTGCTGTCCGGTAACTTTGACTATACCTTTAATGGAAATTGGGTCAATACAACCACTGATCCCCTGTCAGAAACAATGACCATCAATTGGTTGATTGATTCGACTCTCTTTGCCGGTGATTATTTGTTTGAGATTTCATTCAATGGTTCAGAATTGTATCAGGCCTCCACTGGCAACGATATGTTCCGTATCGCTGCTGAAGTTGGATGGAACTTGAGCCTTGGACAGGATTGGACGCATTTAGGGAATTCGAGTTACTTGTATGGGGATATTTTTGATGCCCAGTACCCTAATATTAGCGTTCTTGGCGATAACATCACGATGCTTTCTGTTATCATGATGACACCCGAAGGTATGCCAATTGACCTTTCACAAGGATTATTGAACAATACGACCGGAAGTTTCGTTTTGAACTTCACCATACCAATGACAAATCCTTCAGATTCGTACGAATTTATTATCAATATGGATTTCGACACAATGGCGCCTGCTGGTGGTTCATATTTCCAAATGTCTGACAGTTCAGTCCCACCCGCACCACCGACTCTTCCCTCAACACTTGTTGGAATCGAATCGGAGTTTGTCGTCGAACCCGAACGTGAATCATTGATCGTTGAAGTCAATCAATCCCTCGACTTCAACACCAAGGTTCTCGATATTGCTGATAAATCAAATGTATCGGATGCTACTGTTCAATATATTTTTGATTGGGGGAATACCAATATTTCAATGGGTCTTGATATTACAGATGCTGAAGGTAATTCTTCACTTCCATGGACTGCATCGAATATTGCTCCTGGCTATTATGATGTATTGGTCATTGTTTATGACGATTTGACCGACGGACTCGGCCAAGGAAATTCACGCCGAACAGGAAATTCTTCGATTGTCAATCTTACTGTTCAGGTTCCAAGTGTAATTCGAATCGATAGTGTTCCTACCGTCACAACCGCAGGATTAAATTTCAATGTTGTAGGTCAAGTTCTCGATGGAGATAATGCCTCAAGACCTCTTACCACCCCGGTTGAAATGTCTGCATTCTGGCTGAATAACCCTGATGAAATGTTGGTAGCTTCGTACCTCACATCAATGAATGGAACATTCAACGTGAGTATTCCAACTGATACTTCAGGCAATGGCACAGACCGTGGTAACAAGATTCTGGTCTTGAGTGTGAATGAAGGTTCTTCACCGTTTTACCTCACAGCATCTTCCCAGAGCGGAATTTTGGTGATGGGCGTAAGTCAGTTTAACAATATTCAACCACTTAACCCAGTTACAGTTAATCGTGGCGATACCATCAATCTCACTGGTCGCTTACTCGAATCTTCGAACCTCTTTGCACCCTTGTCTGGATTTGATGTCGACATACAATTCCATGAAACATGGTTGGCAGGCACCCAGACTGATGGTGAAGGATTTGCAAACTTTAGCCATCAAATCCCAATGTCACATCCACTCGGTTTGATTATCGTTTCTTTGGTCTTCAATGGCTCATCTGACTTGTTGAGCACTCAAGTGAATCTTTCATCGATTACTATTCGTTCATTAACTATCATGGTGATTGATCCGATTACAGTGAACCCAGTTGCCGGAACTTCATTCAACGTGACGGGTACTGTATCCAGCGACAATGGAAGTGGACTTGAGCAACGTGATGGAAGCGTTTTGCCTTCAAATATTTTGTTCAGTCTTAACGGTCTGCCTACTGGATTTTCAGTGACTGGTGGCTCAGTAACAACGGGTGGAATCTGGTCGGCAACACTCCTTCTTGGAGACGGATTTGAAGCAGGCAATAATTCACTCGAAGCATCGTATGTTCCAAACGTCAATTACTACGTCGGTTCGAGAAGTAATACGACCTTCGATAGTCGAGGATTTACAACACTCATGTTCGTTCAACCTTCACTTGATGGCCTTGGTTCACCGTCTTTGAATGACCGAACTGAACGTGGCGATGGTATTGAAATTCAAGTACTCTTGCGTGACAATACAATGTCTGCAGTTGCAGCACAACAAGTTATTGTGACACTGATTGGAACAGATGTCAGCATCACACTCACGACCTTTGAGAACGGAACAGCCGTGGGTGTTCTTGCCGTCCCTGGCAACCAAAGTGTTGGTTTCAACGATCTTGAAGTCACTTTTGCCGGTATTCCTGGCACGACAGGTTTGCTCGGTTCCAATACATCGACTCAATTCGTAGTACTCGCTCAAACGAATCTTGTGATTACAGCATCTCCTTCGACTCTAATAGCAGGCGATTCATTCACCGTCCAAGGAACATTGTTGGATGACCTTAACCAAACTCTGACAATCAACGGCGTCTCATCGCTTGCAATTGTTCATCTCCTTGTCGATGGAGTTCCAGTCTCGAGTGTCGAAACCGATGCATTGACTGGAAACTATTCGATTGGATGGACTTTGCCAGAGGATACCACAGCAGGAGCTCACCTGATTGAAGTCCGGTTCCTTGGTGGGCGCGATTGGGTTGACCCAGTTGGTGTTGGCGACCCTGCCAACCCCGATTTCTATCTCCCGGGCAGTGCCGAAGTCGACTTCAATGTCAGTGTCCCAACCAAGATTCTTCTTTTGACAGCAAGCGATAATGTTGACCGAGAAGCAACGATGACCATACAAGGTCGTCTGCTGGATTTGGTTGACGCACCTTTGACAAACCTCACAGTGGAAGTTTGGCTCGATGGACAATGGATGACCAACGTCACCACTGATGAAACCGGCCTCTTTACTGCCGTCTATCCGGTGCCTGCTGATGCACAACTTGGCCCTGTTTCTCTTGAGATACGCTTTACGGGCACAACGTTCTATCTGCCGAGTAATGCTTCAGGAACTTGGACGATCTACAGCCCAATCCTTGTCAGTGTCTCGATGGAAAGCCCAGTTGCAGTTGGTCAAAACACGACCATCACTGGTAGTGTTGTTGATAATCAACTCACTGGAGTTTCGGGACTCACTGTCGACTTGGAAGTAGAAGGCCTCATTATTGCAACTCTTGTAACAGGCGCAGAAGGTGAATTCACCTTTACATGGAATGTTCCTGATACCTTTGCCTTTGGAAACCATTCCTTGTTTGCAAACGTTGATGCTCAAGGCTACTACCGATCGAACTCAGGTAACACTTCCTTCTTCTTAGCCCACCGTTCAGATGTGACGTTCATATTTGATGATGGTAAAGACGCCACTCGAGGCAACTTCTGGACACTGTCGGGTCGACTGTTTGACATTGATTCGGTCAATAACGATGGTTTGAGTGAAATGGACCTCAGCCTTCGATTAGATGATGTTGAGATTACCACATTGACTACAGGAGCTGATGGCAGTTGGTCTGCACTGGTTCCAGCAACATCGGACTTGTCCCGTGGAAACCACTTCTTTACCATCTACTTTGAAGGGACTCAAGCACATCTTGGGACTCAAGCAACGGGTACTGCAACAGTATGGGCAAATGCGAAAATAACGATTGATGTCACCTCTTCGAACATCGTAGTACGTTCAGATTCGACTTTTTCCCCAATCGTATTGACAGGTTCAGTCTCTGAAATTGGTGGACTTGGTGAAGTGTTTGATAACGTGACCTTGTATCTTGGAAACGGTTCCAATTGTTTGGCTCAAAAAGACGGTGCACGCTGTCTTGAAAACCTTGTAATTGAATGGTCGAATGGAAACTTTTCGCTCACCACCACAGCACCATCTTTCCTAACTTCAGGTTCACAGTATTTGCACCTCGAAACTCCTCGACATGATACACATTACCTCAACACTGCAAGTGTCAGTCATCTTATCTTTGTCAAGATCAATGCAGATATCTTGGTTTCACTGGATAATATCATCGAAGGAGAACAAGAGAACATCGGTGGTAATATCCTTATCACGGCCAAAGACACCCTTCAAGGCGTTGACGGTATTACTGTGACGATTTATCTCTATGACCAGAACGGAACACAACTCTCTAACCCACTGCAACCACGAACCGATGCAGATGGTGTTGCAGAGTTCGATTTCAATTCTGACCCTCCATACGGTGATACTGATACTTGGGGCGAATTGTACATGGAGATCCTCATCAATGACCCACGTCTTTCACAACAAACTTTAGATGAGTTTGCTCTAACATCCGGTGAATCTTTTACTCCATTGTATGCATATGAAGAAGCAGCGGCTAAAATCCCTGCATGGGGTTACATTCTCACGCTTCTCATTATCGGATTGGCAGGTGCAGGAACCATACTCTTCCGCCGCCGTCAATCCTCAGAGTTGATGAAGGAAGCAGCAGAAATCTTTGCCTATACTGCAGAGTTGTTAGCTGCTGGTGATTCAATCCGTGAAGCAATCTTCACCTGTTATCAGAATCTTTGTGCTGCATTCCAAGAACATGGATTCTTGCGCCGTGATTTCGAAACAGTCCGTGAATTCGAGATGGCCATTCGCCAAGCCATGCCGCAAATTTCCGAAGAAGCGTTACTTGCTCTTGACAACATGTTTGAGCAAGCACGTTACAGTCGTGAGGAAATGGGTCAGCAACATCAAGCCGCTGCTCAGCATGCTTTGGAACGAATGGGGCAAGAGATCTCAACTCTTGCAGCGATTCCTTCTCGCTGAAGCGATTCACCAGCGAAGATGAAGTCGGCCATTGATGAAGTGTGCTCGGATTTCACCTGCTTCTGCTGGAACTGGAAGAATGCGAAGAAGGTCATCATGACCTGCTTCTTTCACGACAATACGCAATTGACGTTGCGTTTCATCGTGAAGAGTTGAAACTTCGATATCCGTGTTGTCTGCTCCATGAAGTGGAATTGTAAGGCCATCAGGATTGACAGTACCGTGTAATTGGTCGACCATCCAAGCCAATCGACGTTCAGGTTCAATCTCTGCAAGGTGTGATTCAGGGATCATTCCCGATGCAACGAGTACACGTTGATGGTTTAATTGGGCTTCAGAGAGATGGCCGGCTTGAACATGAAATTCAGCATGGAGTTGTTGAGGTTCAACCTCAAGTCCCAATGTCTTTGCATCCATCGATTCTCTACTTACTTCATCAGTAGTTTCTGTTTCCAGATGAACCGTTTCCCATGTCGACATGGTATCTCGGTTGAGTGCGGCCTCCATGAACCTTCGTCCTCCAACATTTGTATTTCGTTTACACTTCTTCAAGTGTGTGCACTTTGGAAAAGAAGCGACGAGCAAAACTGGCAGTCGTCTGGGGGTCATTGGTCGAATTCATGCGTAGATCATTTGGATAGCAACTGATGTAGGTTCTGTCAGTGTGTCGCTGGTCGAGAAGGAGAATCAGTGCTCGGTCACCTACCGAACGAATAGGTCGGCCCATGGCTTGCATGATGGCATTGATTGCTGGCTGAGTCACTGTGTATCGCCAAGCATTATTTTTCCCAAAGCGATCTCCAGCATAGGCTTTGAGGGCATTTGACAGGACCGATGGAGGTGGGTTCGGGATTCCAATACAGGCTACAGCATCTAAGATTCCACCATTATAGTCGATTCCTTCCGACAAACGAGCCCCATGCACTCCACACAACAAAATCCGTTGGCCCGCTTCTTTCTCGCTGCGCAGTGTTTCAACGATTGAATCAATGTCATTCTTTGTCCAGTCTCGACTTTCTACAACCTTGCGAATGCCTTTGAAGGAGGTCTCCCCGAGAATCTCATCCATCATTTTGTATGAAGGGGAGAACACTGCAATATGACCAGGGGTTCCATCGATGAGTGCCTGAAGATGGTTGCGAATCTTAGTCCACATCATTGGCGTTCTTTGGCTATACTTCGTGGTGACATCACCAGCAACCAAAACTGGACGTCGTTCACCAGCAAATGGAGAGGTGTATGCTGTTTTCGTAGTTTTTTGTTTTGGAAGGTCAAGGATATCAGAATACATTTGAGGAGGATACAAAGTTCCTGACATCAGAATTGCTCCGTGAATTGAGGAAAAGACCGGACCAGACACCAGTCCAGGGTCCAACAGATGAGAGGTGATTTTCCCTTCCTTGCCGCCTCTGGAACTAAAGACGAGACTCAAGGCTGAGGTGTTTCCAAATGATTCAATGCATTTGAGAATATGTCCCATGCGATGGGCATCGGGTTCCATAGCATCTTCATCAGCTCCGACTTCCAAATCCACTTCAACTCTGAGTAGTACATCTGAAAGTCGAGGTAGCCGATGGCTTCTTTCAACAGAGAGGTCAGTCGGTTCAGGTTTGTCAGTCAATGTTTTTTGGCCCGTTATGCCTTCATATTCATCACATGAACTGTGAAGAATATTTAGGAATCTGGAAACTTCAAGGTGGGATTCATCTGAGTCATTTGCTAAATCCGTGTGGAGTTGGCGGAATAAATCTGCAATTTTGGTACGAGCAATTTTCATAATTTCAAATGCCCAAGTCGCCACATCGAGTTCAAGCGCGGTTGACACTGAGTTTGATTGGAGGTAATGTTCGCTAAGTGTTCCGACGTATTCTTCCAATTCGATGGTTGCATTGCGGGCAATGGTTGGTGTGATTCTCTTCTCCATGGTCATTCGAATTCGATTTGGAAGGTTGTGTGCCTCATCGACCACGACAATAATATCTTCAAGAGCAATACCCATTGCTTCCAAACTGGATTTACGAACGCCTTCATCGAAGATGTGGTTGTAGTCTCCAACGAAGATATCTGCATGACCTGCGGCTTCTCTTGCAGCCTTCCAAGGGCATGTCTGCGTTATTTCACCCCCAACTCGGTGAATCTTAGTCAATTCAACTAATTCATCAACATGAAGTGGGCTGTCAAGGATTCTCTTTGTCAATCCAGGGGCACTGGTGATCCATGGGCGGCAGGATTTGGTTTTCCGTGCAGTACTGCACATCATGGAGAACACAAGAGGTGATTCTTTGGCAAAGGGCTGGATACACATTCCAGATTGTCCAATCATATCGACTAATGTGATTGGAGTTTTACCACTACGGCGTTGATTGATTCTCCTGACGGTATCAACAACGATTCGATGCTGACTTTGTCGGGAGGTAAGGAAGAATATGTGTTTCTTATTCGGTGCGTTCTGTGTAATTTCAAGAGCAGCTGCCAGTGCTGCAGCGGTTTTCCCAATACCTGTAGGTGCTGCTGCCAAATGATATCCTTCACTTCGGAGGGCTTCAGTTGATTCTTGAATCATTTCGATTTGACCAGGTCGGGGCTTTTCATGGGCCAAAAAGGCAAACACTTCTGCCTTTTCTTGACTCCCCTCCTCTGTCATAATGATGGTTCGGTGTCGACCCCTCTAAAGGATTGGGGAATTCTTGTTTGCAGCGGTTGCACTGCAGTGAATAATTGTGCCCAGGTATGTGGGGGTCCTGAGCACGTGGGAACCATCCGACTTACGAAGCCGGATTGGAATCTGAGTCCCCCCGCCCGTCTTCCGAGGGGAGGTGTGTTGGGTTTTTTAGTCCAGCGCGTGCAAGACGGGCACGCAGACGCAAAGCGGCAAATCCGTACGGATTGGACAAATCCCGTACGGCGTTGAAGGTGGCATCGCGAGTCTCGCTAACATCGTTTTGCCAATTCATTTTCCATCCCCTCCTGCACTCTCACCCACTATTCGTGGTATTCTTCGCGTCGTATCGTTGAACCCTTGGCCTCAGCCAGGAGCTCATCGAGTTGTTGTGTTAATTCAGAACGAGCCTTTATGGCGCGTTCTATGTAAAGTGAAAGCCCTTCTTGGGCAGCGGTTTCAGGCGTAGTGCCTTGGAGTTCGTAGAGTTGGCCAAGAAGCATCTTGTCGCCATAGCCGAGTGGGATTCGAACGGAATCCATTCCTGAGAGGAGAGGTTGGCCCTTGAGGTATTGTTGAATGGCCAATCGAATGACATCTGAACGATTACGAGCGCCTTCAAGGCCAACTCGACTGTCGAGTAAGGCAAGATCTTCCTCGGTTATTCTGAGTGAGACGAGATTGCTTGGGGTTGCCATTTTGATTCCTCCGTATCCAGTGGGTAGGACAGACACCTTATCAATGTAGCGGAAATGATGACGAATTGACTTACAGGTGATTACAAAAAGAAAGGGCATGCAGCACTCCATTGAGAGCGTTTCACCCCGCCACCCAGTGCATTTCCGTATACAATTGATGCTTTCACGACTTTGAGGTCACTTCGTTTTCCAGTAGAACATTCTAATACGGGCGACTTCAGCATACTTCATGGCTCTTGAACCATCCCGGGGACTCTATCTCTACCTACGAACGCTTACCAGTGCGATGGATGATTCCATCATCACTGGTGATGAAGCAAGTATCTTGCATGTTCTTGCAGTTGCTCTTGGAATCCATCCGAGTGATACCGCATTCTGCCTTGCAGTTGTCCGTGGAGAGGAAACAAATCCATTCGATGGAACCGAGTTCGATTATTCAGGACACCATCTTGGTGATGTGACGACCTATCAATCAGCTCTCATCGCCGCTTTGGATGATGAAGTGATTACAGAAGATGAATGGTCGATGCTCACCACTCTTCGAACCCTTATCGGGATTCAAGAAGATCAGCATTCTATGATTGAAGAAGCAATTCACGCCATGGCGGACATTGATTCGAACGGTGTTCGAAGATTAGAGCGATTGAAGCGATTCAATACTGTTTGTCCTTTTTGACTTTTGGAATCTACCAAACCCTCTCAAACCAGCGTTGTGAGCAACACTTCCAATGGTAATACTTAGAAAGGGCCCTTCTTTGGCACGGCTCATACAATACGTGAATGGTGTTATTATGAGTGTAACAAAAGAAATCTATGACTTAGTGGTTGCCCGAGATCCTGACCAACCTGAATTCCATCAGGCCGTTTGGGAAGTATTGGAATCACTGGAACCTGTTATCAAAGCCCATCCGGAATACCGCTCTATTGTTGAACGAATTGTTGAACCTGAACGTCTCATCCATTTCCGAGTTCCTTGGGTTGACGATGCTGGTAATGTCCAGGTAAACCGTGGATATCGAATTCAATTTAATGGCGCTATAGGCCCCTACAAAGGTGGACTTCGATTCCACCCAAGCGTCAATGCTTCAATCCTGAAGTTCCTCGCATTTGAGCAAATTTTCAAGAATTCTTTGACCGGCCTTCCACTGGGTGGCGGAAAAGGTGGTGCCGATTTCAACCCGAAAGGAAAATCGGATTCAGAAGTTATGCGCTTTTGTCAATCCTTTATGATGGAGCTTTGGCGACATATCGGACACAACTGTGACGTACCAGCCGGAGATATCGGCGTAGGTGGACGAGAAATTGGATACATGTTTGGAATGTATAAAAAACTCCGAAATGAATTCCAAGCAGGTGTCTTGACTGGAAAGGGTCACTCATATGGTGGTTCTTTGATTCGTCCAGAAGCAACTGGATACGGTTTAGTTTACTTTGCCCGTGAAATGCTCGCAACCAAAGGAAAGTCCTTCGAAGGAGCAACAGTCGCTATTTCAGGATCTGGTAACGTAGCACAATTCGCTTGTGAAAAAGTACTGGACCTTGGTGGTAAGCCATTGACCATGTCGGACTCCAGTGGATTTATTCATGACTCAGAAGGAATCAGCCGAGAAAAGTTGGCTTGGATTATGGATCTAAAGAACAACCGTCGTGGACGAATTTCAGAATACGTTACTCAATTCAGCAGTGCAACCTTCACAGCATCTGAACCTGAGCCGTCTTCAAACGGTCTTTGGGGCGTTAATGTTGATGTTGCCCTTCCATGTGCAACACAAAACGAAATCAATGTAGCAGAAGCGCAAATGCTTGTTGATAACAACGTCATGGCTGTGGCAGAAGGCGCTAACATGCCATGCACACCAAAAGCGGTTGAAGTATTCCAGCACAGTGGTGTCATGTTTGCACCTGGTAAGGCAAGCAACGCTGGTGGTGTTGCTACCTCTGGTCTTGAAATGTCACAAAACTCTCTTCGTTATGGATGGTCCCGAGAAGAAGTCGATGCAAAGCTCGACAACATCATGGTCAATATTCACAAGAACGCTGCTGAAACAGCCGAAAAGTATGGTCGCCCAGGTGACTATGTATTCGGAGCAAACGTTGCTGGTTTCTTGAAAATCGCTGACGCCATGATGGCGCACGGCGTTGTTTGACCTCAGTAGATCCCTCGTTCAAGATTTACTCATCGAGTTCATTTGGTCGCAGAATGTGATGGCATTGCCATTTTCCATCTTGATGAACCAGTAGAGCACATGCTGCAGGTGTCATGACGTGGTATTCTCCTGTGAGTTCATACATCACAAGTTCTGTTCCCGGGTTATGTGAGAGGATTAAGGTCACTTCACCTTCATTTGAATTTTGTAAGCATTCAAGAATTGTGGCTGTAGGTGCATGGTAGAGTTGTCCCATTGTTTGGACATCTATCTCTCCAAAGGATGCCTTCATGCCTTCAAGCGTCGCTAACGTTCGCTTTGAATCACTCACGAAGACACGAGTTGGGATCCAATTCAACCGCCGTAATGCTTGTGCGATTCGAGGTGCATCTTCTGTACCTCTTGGATGAAGGGGTCGTTGATGGTCCGAGAATGAAGCATCAGCGCTGCTGCTTTGGGCATGTCGCATGAGAAGAACTCGCCGTTGCATCATACAATTGGAGTGAATCATCGTAGATGAGACTTCTCACCCCGGTGAAAGGCTTTACACGCTCGAATCAGCCTTGGTAAGCAAGCCAAGTACCAGTTGCCGCATCGTAATACGACAAACTTCCATCAGCTGCTTTTGACCAATTCACGCCATTTTCTTCCCACTGCTGGGATTCTTCGGCAATCGAGGGTAGTTCCTTCGAAGGCTCGTATTCCATGTTTGCTTCAGTTGCAGAATCAGCATAGTTTTGAGCAGCGAATGGAGAACTGTCTCCGGTGGACTCCTGGCTCTTCCGAACTACGAGTAGGGCGCCAAGGCCACAGAATGCTAAGAGTGCAAGAATTGCGTAAACAAGTCCACTGCCGCTCGCTTCAGCGTCCTGTTCTGAACGTGCAGCATCTTCTGGATAGTAATCATAGGTATCAGAGACACCATCTCCATCTGAGTCAGATGATTCATTTCGGTCCAATGGGAAATCATCATCAGAATCAGCGACGCCATCCATATCTGTATCCATTTGTGTTAAATCACAGCCGTCGTCAAATACAATAGTACCATTGAGGGTTGAGATACAATCATCATCGATATTTTTGACGCCATCTTTGTCATCATCTTTTTGATGTTCTGAGCATCCATCGAGATCGACTCCATGTGCTTCATCAGAACCTGGACACAAATCTTTGTGATTATTGATTGAGTCGTTGTCGAGGTCCAGTTGAGATTCAGCACATCCTCTGTTGTTGACTTGTTCCCCAGCAGGTGTTGCAGGGCAAGTGTCGATTGTGTTGTCAATCATGTCTTCATCATCATCCAGTTGGTTATCAGCACATCCAACGGCGTTTGTCACTTCACCAATTTCAGTATCTGGACAGTCATCATTATCGTTCATGATTGCATCATTATCGTCATCACGCTGAGCATCTGAACATCCATCGTCATCTGCTTCATCGTCATTTCCGGTCATTGGACAAAGGTCATCCATGTCTTTGACACCATCTTCATCTGTATCACGTTCAGCAGATGAGCAGCCAACGCCATTGACGATCGTGTCAGGTGAAGTTGTTGGACATTCATCCAACTGATCATTAATTCCATCACCATCGGTATCACGTTGCATGTCAGCGCATCCGGCACTGTCGACTGAAGCACCGAGTGGTGTCATCAGGCAAGCGTCAAATGCATCCATGATGCCATCATTGTCACTGTCTTCTTGAGAACCTGAACATCCGGTAGAATCGACTGACTCGCCAGGAGGTGTAGTTGGACAAGCATCGAGATCGTTGGTAATGCCATCGAGGTCATCGTCCTTTTGCTGCTCTGAACATCCCATTGAATCAACGGCTTGGCCAGCAGGAGTATCGAGGCAGTGGTCAGGTGTATCGCCGTTTGAATTGTCGCCGTATCCATCATTATCAGCATCGAACCATTGTGATGGTTCAGTAGGGAATCGGTCAGCAGCGTTTCCATTTTGGTTGTCGCCGTATCCATCTCCATCAGTATCTTCCCATTGAGTTCCATCCATTGGGAATGCATCAGGGTCAATTCCTGCTTGATTATCGCCGTATCCATCGCCATCTATGTCAGCCCATTGGGTTGGATCAGTTGGGAATGCATCACCGTTGTTACCGTTTGGATTATCTCCGAATCCATCACCATCTGAATCAATCCACTGAGTAGAGTCTGTTGGGAATCCATCAGGGGTTGTTCCTGCAGGATTATCTCCGTATCCATCACCATCTTGGTCAGCCCATTGGGTTGAATCAGTAGGGAATGCATCGCCATTGGTTCCTGAAGGATTATCACCGAATCCATCACCATCGGAGTCCATCCATTGTGTAGAGTCTGTAGGGTATTCATCGGCATAATTTCCAGCGGCATTATCGCCGTATCCATCACCATCTTGGTCTGCCCATTGGGTTGAATCGTACGGGAATGCATCAGAGGCATTACCATTTGGATTATCTCCGTATCCATCACCGTCTTGGTCATCCCATTGTGAGTTGTCGAGTGGGAAAGCATCGGGTGAATTGCCAGTTGGGTTATCTCCGTAACCATCGCCATCCATGTCGGAATATTGACTGCTGTCGTAAGGGAATGCATCAACCATATCGTTGTAGCCATCACCGTCAGAGTCTTTCTGAGAAAGTTCACAA
>Ga0308016_10000271_pt1 | contig 26625 bp, 14 predicted proteins | sample Neamet233_FD_203129 | JGI IMG/M metagenome (GOLD analysis project Ga0308016, IMG submission 203129) | Marine microbial communities from water near the shore, Antarctic Ocean - #233 | ecosystem: Environmental > Aquatic > Marine > Unclassified | place: Southern Ocean | collected 2014-07-28
TGAGATACCGTTCCCACTCATTTTAATTCGTAAATGGCCTGTTCTTTACATCGCTTTGTTTTATTTCGGAATGGAGGTCTTCAGAGCCTACCAAACCCTTGGATTACGACAAGCAAGTGATGTGGCACATATGGCTCACCTTGGTGGTTTTTTAGCGACCTATATCCTACTTCCACTGGTTGCCAAAAACGGGCCTTATCCGCTCGGTATCGAAGATGGTGGCCCGACATCTTCCGGTGGTGAGCGTTCACGATTGAATCAAATGAGGAGTGCCATGATCGACATGTCAAGCACTGTTGACCCATGGACGGCGCGAGGAATGCCAATACCTCGTGCTATCCGAGATCCTTTGCGTAGCCTTCTTGCTTCAGCAGATGAACCAGAGACTCGACTGGCTTGGATGGAACATCTTGCTGATGTTGCAGAATGTCCAGATTGTCAAGCCTCACTTGGAGTTGTAGAGCGGGCATCAGGGCCTCAACTCCAATGTCCCATTGAACCAGAACACCTTACTTGGCCGGAGTAAGTCATCAAATCCTCTTTTAGCCCCTTTAGGGGCTGCTGAATGGGCAACGAAAGGATAGGCTCAAAGGCGGAACGGTTCAGCAGTAATCGGAGTGAGTGGTTTGCAGTCGTCGACGTCATGGAAATCACAACGCATTTCTTTGTTTTTGGTCATCGTTTTTTTGTTTGCAGACCTTGGTGTTCTTGCCAATGAAACGGACTCAAACGTTTCTGAACCACTTTCACATACTCTCTATTCTCAACCATTATTGGTCGAGGGCTTACCGCCGTTGATGTGTGGTGAAGAGTTGTGCCTACGCCCAATCCGAGATATCGACCGTGACGGTCGTGATTCAGCAGAAGAGGTTCAATGGTGGCAATCCTATGGACCCGACCTTGATTGGAACGGCATGGATGACCGTCTGCAACGAGTTTTAGCAGGTGCTGAATCTGTTTCTCCTACTGCCATAATCGGCCCTGATGGACGGAAAACTGTAGCCATTGTCGTCGATTATGCTTGGCGGGCCAACGATGCTGAAATCGAAACTCTACGAGCAGTTCTTGATGCACATGGATGGGTTGGGGAAGAAGAAGGCGCATGGTTCCAACAACTCATAGATATCGATTCAGTGGCAGTCGACAAAGTCCCAGTTTCTGCTCTGATGGATATTTATTCCTTGCACGGCGTGGTTGTCATCGAAATGCAAAATGTCATGATTTCATTCAATGATGTTGCCTCCAAAGCATCTCGGGCTCGACCATCCGACGTCTACTCAGCAACTGCTTACGAACGAGATTACATCGGCGAAGGAATTGTGGTCGCAGTACTCGATACCGGTGTGGACAATGAGCATGAATCATTGAACGACTTTGATGATGAAAGTGATGAGCCGGATGAAGACCCTCTTTCCTATAACGATCACAAATGGGTCGCGGGATACGATGCAACATCTTCAGCTTCAAACCCAGATGGTACACAAGATCCAGATGATGGAAACGGCCACGGTACTCACGTTGCTGGTTCAGCTATTGGCACAGGCGACAGTAGCCGAGTTCACATGGGCACTGCACCTGGCGCATATCTCGTCGATATCAAAGTCCTCACCGATGCAGGCGGCACCAATTCTCAGGCGTCCCTCAATGGTATTCAATGGTTGATTACCAACCAAGACACAGATTGGGGTCACAATTCTTCCACTCGTGGCATTCAAGTTGCTTCAATGTCATTTGGCTCAGCCTCTACGCCTCTTAATCCGGGCGACCAAGGTGATAATGGCAGTGGCTCTGAAGCCCGACTCGTCAATGATGCGGTCAATGCCTCCATCGTTTGCGTCGTTGCAATGGGCAATGATGGCGCGAACCGTGTCCCGTCGCCTGCAAGTGCAGATAAGGCAATTTCAATCGGCGCAGCCACAGACCGTGGAAGCATCAACAGAACCGACGATAATGTTGCGGATTACTCGAATACGGGTCCTCGTCTTGACGATGGTGATGATGATGAATGGGATGAATTGAAACCCGATATTACCTCTTATGGCTCATCTATTATGTCTGCTACTGCGCAAACAGGAACGTCTTTCCCCGGGCAACCGGCGAAACCTCTTGCAGGTTCTGAGTACGATGAGAAAGATGGGACCAGCATGGCGACCCCAATCGCCTCAGGCATCGTTGCTCTCATGCTCCAAGCCGACCCATCACTTGAGCCTCAAGAGGTCAAAGACTTTCTCCGGAACTCTTCGGAACAGCGCGGCACTGCAAGCGAGCCAAGTGTCTCAGATCGTTGGAATGATGAATGGGGCTTTGGTCTCATCGATGCCTCATGTGCCATTGATATGGTTTTAGAAAAGTCATGCACGCCTCTCGAAGATAACGGCGGCGTAACCCCTCCTCCGACTGGAAACGGGTCAGGCGACCATGTCGACATGTCCAAGCCCAGCAATGGTTCTTGGTGGATTGAAGGGAACTTCGTACGAATTGCAGGCAACACTCTTGCCAATGAAGACGGCGAAGATTATGTCAAAGTTCAGATTCGAATCCTCCAACATCTTGAATCCGGAACCGTTCGTGAATTACAAAGTTGGATCGACACTGGTGGCGATGTCTCATCTTGGTTCTTGGATGTCTCTGTCAAAGAAAGTTGGGTCCGTCAAGACGAGGACTATGTCTTGGTAACGGCTCGTGCACTCACTGATGACGGCGATGAATCCGAAATTGATGCTCGCTGGGTCAACATTGCTCGGATGGCAGTCACCATTGCAGGACCGCCTTTGGGAACGGCACTTGAAGGGTCAGTTGAATTCAGTGGTACCGTTGAGGGAATCGAACACGACATCCTCGAATACCGTATTGATACCGATGATTGGCTTGTCGGTGAAGAATTAGATTCAATGGAAACAGGTTCGCAAGATTGGTCCTTTACATGGAACTCTAATTCCGTCGATGACGGTTCACACCGTATTACGTTTCGAATGGTAAATGAAAGTGGCGTGATGACCGACGAGGTTCGTCGAACATATACTGTTGATAATCAACCGGCTGCACCTGACTTCTTGTTCCAAGGTTCGGTTGAAATAATGGACCAAGACCTTCCGGTATACTCTGCAGTTGCTGGAACCGTTTTAGAAGTTGATTTCACCATTTCAAACGCTGGAGACTTGGATGCAAATGATATCTTTGTTCAACTCGAGGCTGCCGGCAGTCAATCAGAAACCTATCCACGAGAAACTCGCATATCGACACTCAATGAGGGTGAAAGCCAGCAAGTGACGCTCTATTGGTGGGCGACTCTCGCAGGGACCCATGAAGTCACCATCTCGATTGATCCTAATAACCAACTCGCAGACCCAAATCCAAGTAACAATGTCTACACATTCACGTTCGAAGTTGAGGAGCGACCAGTCGAAGCAATGCTGCGCTTTTTACCAGGTTCAGTCACGACCAACCCGAAGGTCCCACTACCAGATAGTCAATTCAATATCGATGTTCGCATAGATAACTTAGGTCAAACCGAAGCCACACAATTAACGATGCGTCTTGAGCGTTGGACCACTTCAGGATGGCTAGAAATTGGAGTTTCAGAGATTCTGATTGTTCCTGGTTCGGATACAAGTTCAGGTCAAGACTCGGGCGAATTCAGCGAAATTGGACTTCCAATTGGCCATGTGAAGTATCGTGTTCTTTTGGAAGGTAATGGCGTTGAGCCCGAGTTTAGCGACCATCGTTTCACAGTTGTCATCGATGACGTGAGCCTTGGTTCGCAAGTGAGTGTTTCTCTTAGTCAAGGTGAAGTTCCGATCGATTTCATCGGTATGGAAGACGGTGGACTTTTGTTCACCACTCGCGATGGTGAACTTCACGTTCGAACAACTACCGCTTCAATGATTATGCAAGTCGATGTTATGCTTGAGGAAAAATGGGGTGGCGAATTAGCTACTTATTTGCGAGACGATGGCTTGGTTCAAGCGGTATGGAATCGTAAAACCATCAGCCCTGATGGCTATACACTCACTGACCTTTCATTGACTTCACTCACACGTTTAGCCGAGTACACTCCAGTTCACCATCAGATGTCCGCCATTAAATTATCAGAAGGCTCGTATTGGGGGCTTGCGTTAACTGAACACGATGATCAAATGGTTTTAGCAGGATATCACCGTGATATTTCTACCGGCGGTTCATGGCAAGATATCACTTCGATTTTCACTTTAGTTTCCTCTACCCCTGACAGTCAGAAAACTTGGAGTTCGCCAAATGTGGTGTTGTCTGATATTGAAATCCGCCCATCACAAGGCGATGCTCTTGCGATTGGATTAGGTGAAGAGAACTTACACATACTCTACCAAGAAACTCGAAACGATGTGACTGGCATTGACCGAGTTGGATTGATGTATACACATGGCGAAGCAACATATGCGGCTTGGGGATTCCAATCATCCATCGGTGATCATGCTCAAATGGCTCAGCTTGTTGTTCTTTCAAACGGGAGCGAGGATGTCCTTGTTGCTTCTTGGATTGAAGGTCGAGGCAAAGATGCCATGGTTGCGCACATTGTTACCGATAATGCTTGGACGGATGAAGCAGAAAAAATCGGAGCACCCGGTGTGACACATATCGAATTAAACCCTACTTCCGACGGTGTTCAAATCTTTTATGATGAAATCAATGTCTACGGTCCAGTTACTCGCTATGGCCTCTTATCAGATGCTTCTTTCGGGCAAACACTTGCTCTTTCCAATATCCTCACAGATGGGTTCTTGAAAGGGCATGCAGGGATGGAGTTTGATGGCATCCTTCTTCTTTCTTCGGCAAGTGGTTCCCTCAAGATGCGAACACTCGCTGACATGAAAGGGGATTCAAATGGAGATGAAGATTCAAAATCACTGCTCGACAGTCTTCTTGCCCCACTCCCCGGAAACGATGAGACCAAACTCATGATCTTAGGTGCAACAACAACTTTGTTCGTAATTTTCCTCTTGATGATTGTTCTCTCAGTTCGCTCTTCCCGGCGCCGTGAGGAGGAATTGCTCACCACCGAATCAGGACAAAATGAAGATTCAGATGTCCTTGAATTACTCGTGGTCCCCGTCCAGGATGATGGTCCACTGCTTGCTATTGACACAGATACAGATGATTTGATTGTTGAGATGGAAACACCGATCGCAGTTATCGATGAAGATGAACTTAGTCTGTCTGCCTCACTTGAAATGAAAAACGAGTTGGGAGAAGGTAACTCTCGTCTTAATCGCCGTATGAAGCGGAAGCAACAGCGCGAGTTGACCGATATGGTGAATTCAATCAACACCTCACTTCCAACACTTGCTCTCCCAATGCCTGAACCTGCTCCATTGCTGGCAGATTTAGCGGCTATGCCATTACCTCCTCTCCCCATTGGGACTCTACCACCCCTTCTGGGGCTCCCTGCTCTACCAATGATAGCACCACCTCAACGTGATGTGGTCTGCCATGAATGTGCTGCTAAATTCACAGTAAAGGACATGACACTCTCCCGAGTCGACTGTCCAATTTGTTCTGTTAGAGTCGATATTTGAGTTGATATTATGTGTGGTATTTTTGCTTACTTAGGCCCTCGTCAGGCCTCAACTGTATTGGTTGATGGCTTGAGAAGACTCGAATACCGTGGATATGATTCAACCGGTATTGCAGTGAAAGATGAGGTCATTCAAATCCATAAGAAAGTTGGTAAAGTCGGTGATTTGGAAACTATATTGCCACTTGAAGTTCCTGGAAACCTCGGTATTGCACACACTCGGTGGGCAACACATGGAATCGTGAATGATTCGAATGCTCACCCACATCAATCTGCGAATGGTAAAGTTGTCATTGTTCATAATGGTATTATCGAAAACACCCGCCAACTTCGTAACACACTCACTGCTCAAGGTATCGAATTGCAAAGTGATACAGATTCTGAAGCACTCGCACACATAATCGAACAAGAACTCAGCGTGGATAATGACCCTGAGAATGCAGTTCGGAGAACTCTTCATATTGCGCGGGGTACTTGGGGCCTGTGTGTTCTCTTCCTCGAGCATGATGTGATTGTATGCGCTCGTAACGGCTCGCCTCTCATCATTGGTCAAGGCGACGGTGAAATGTTTGTTTCCAGCGACCCACATGCGCTAACACCTTACACACAGCGAGTTGTATTCCTCGAAGATGGGGAAATAGCAACCCTCACCAATAATTCAATGAAACTTTCAACCTTGAAAGGCAAAAACTTCGACCCGAGTATTACAGTTCTTGAGGAGGATTGGGGCGAATCCGATCTTGGTGAATATCCCCACTTCATGTTGAAGGAGATTTATGAGCAACCAGATGCCTTGCGCCATTGTATCAGTGGTCGACTCGACAGAGTCCGAGGTAATGGACGGCTTGGTGGTTTGAAATTAGAGCCACGCGATTTGGCTAAAGTTCCACACGTGCGTCTTTTAGGTTGCGGGACGGCTTACAATGCTGCAGAAATTGGTCAAATGCTGATTGAAAAGTTAGCCCGTATCCCTGCAGTTGCTCATATATCCAGTGAATTCAGGCATAATGATCCGGTGATCAATCCAAACGCATTACATTTTGCAGTTACACAATCCGGTGAAACAGCCGATACCCTCTCGGCAGTGAAGGAAATACAACTCAAGGGTGGAAGTGTCTTCGGTGTAGTCAATGTCGTTGGTTCATCGATCGCTCGTGAGTGTGGCAAAGGTGTGTACATTCACTCAGGCCCTGAACAAGCCGTAGCATCGACCAAAGCCTTCTCAAACATGGTGGCAGCATTATCCATGTTTGCCCTTCAAGTTGGACGTTCTCGTGCAACGAGTAAGGAACAAGGGAAGGAGTTGATTAACGGTCTACAGCAAATCCCACACCTGATTGAAGAGTATCTTGAGAACCAAGGCCCAATTCTTGAAGCGGTTGAAATGATTAAAGACGCAAAATGCGTTCTCTTCCTCGGTCGTGGGATTTCCGCACCTGTGGCAAAAGAAGGTGCGCTCAAACTCATGGAGATTGCCTACATCCCTTGCTTAGCCTATCCTGCAGGAGAAATGAAGCATGGGCCTATTGCTCTGTTAGAAGAGGGTAGCCCGGTTATTTTCATCGCTCCTAACGATCATGTGAAAATCAAGACGATTTCGGCAATCCATGAATGCAAAGCACGAGGTGCACGCATTATTCTGATTCATGAAGAGGGCGACGAAATTGCGGAAGAAGCTGATATCAGTATTCCGATTCCACCAGTGCATCCTTTACTTTCACCATTGTTGACTGTGATTCCAATGCAATTGATTGCTTACCACACGGCTTTAGCACTTGGTTGCAATGTTGACCGCCCTCGCAATCTTGCGAAATCAGTAACAGTTGAGTGAATTTCACAAAATTGAGAATCGTTGTTCTTCTTCTTTCCAACTGAACGGCTTGTAGCCAAGTCGGTGGTGGGTATGTCGCATCTTGACAACACCCATCTTTCGAGCAACGTCATCACCTGAACGTTCCATGACCAAATGTATCACACCATCAGCAAGATAATCTTCAACACCGTATTCACCGAATTGTTTGTTATCTTCACCTGTCATTTCACAGATAAAGAATGAAGTCAGTCCAAGTCGACGAACGGCTTCAAAGAGGCGGAAAATCTCATCACGTGGATTTTCCATCTTTGTGAGCGTAAAGAAAGCACCGAGTGAATCGAAAACCAGTAATTCAAAGCCAATTGAATCACGGTATGAGGTGAGTTGTTTGATGAGTTGGCCCATCCAGTCCACACGACTGCTCATGCCTTGTTCATCCAGTTGAACACGCAAATCAGAAAGATCAATAATCGCAATTCGATTACTCACTCGCTTATCATCAATGTTCATTCCCATGTTTGACATGTGAGAACGGAGTGAATCTTTTCCTTGTTCGAGGGTAACATAGATTCCACTTGTTTCGCCATAGAGTACAGCATTGTAGAGCATTGAAAAGGTCAGACTTGACTTCATAGCACCCGATGAACCAGCGACAATACAAATGTGGCCTTTGGGAATTCCACCTTGCATGTTTTCATCTAATCCTTCAATATGCGTTGGTATTCTTGTTACTTCACTCATGCCGGCACCATGTGGGGGGTACACCCTTTGATTCTTCAACCTCACCCTTCTTTTTGTTGCAAGTTTGAACGCTCTGAAGCAAAAAGGAAAAGGCTCTCCTTCGGTTGGTAGTGACTGAGGGCATCGGGTGGAAGTTTGGCTGGCATCACAATCACCTCGTCGAGCAGCAATGCTGCAACCGCTTTTCCCAGGCCTGAAATGTGAAGGGTTTACCGATGTCGATGAGACGCCTACTCCCGGTAATGTCGACTCCCAAGTTTTGTCGATTTGTCAAAAAAAGTCAGAAGCGGTTTTGGATGGTCATGGTTTTGATCTGGTTGTCGTCTGTGATACTCTACTTGCCGACCCCGATGATATGGATTTAACACTTGGAAAACCAAATGACACGCTTGAAGCGGCAATGATGTTACATCGGCTCTCTGGGAGACGCCACCAAGTGTGGTCAGCGACAGGAATTCAACTTCAAGGGCAATGGACTTTCTTTGTTGAACATGCCATTGTCGAATTTGATGAACTTACCGATGAACAATTGGTCGAGTTGGTCCTCAGTGAATCTTGGAAAGGGAAAGCAGGTGGTTATGATTTAGCGGGGCCAATGGGCAAACACGCTCACCTCATCGATGGTCATGAATCGACAGTTCTTGGAATTGCAGGGGAAGCAATGGAACTTCTCCAAACGTTCTCACTCGGGCATCAAGGAGAGTAATCCCAATTCATGCCGTCCAACATCGACGACAACATCTGTGCCAGGTAGTAACAGAAGTTTATCTTCGGCGTCTAATGAAAAAATACCAATACCAGCCTCATTACTCATGTGTTGAAGTTCTCGGCGACAGACATTTTGATGTGTGTCCATGTGTACCATTGGACGCAAATCGACAATGATTGAATCCCCTTGAAGTATACGTTTTGCCATTTCACGAGTAGGAATTCGATTCATCTTATCTGGAGCTACATATCTTAAGGCCCTTCTTGGAAAGGAATTCTTGACTCGAGTGTGAGCACCGAGGTCATGAAACGCTTCTCCTTCAGCTGTGACTGGACCTGACCAGTTAGGTGGTGATGCCTTTGCTCGGTGAGGAACTGTCTTTTCAGTTTCAAGTAGAATTGGTTGTTCAATTCGTGTCTTCACACGTGGTGGTTCAGAAACAGTTGCCTCTAACGTCTGTTGTGGTGGGTGTATTGGTCCGGATAGATTTGAATCGGGTCGCTCACTTTTGGGCGAGGACTTTTTCTCATCACCTTGGCCATCAGGGTTAGGTAAACCAAAAAACTGCCACAAACTTGCCATTATTTCACCGTTCACAAATCGAGATCATCAAGGAGTCCTGACATATCTGTTCTTGCAGAGGTGCTTGGGGTATTGGTAGTTGTCGGCTGATACGCGACCTGTTGACCTGTTTGTGCCGCAAGATATTGTTCACCATAATGTTGCCATTGTTCCATTGTCCATCCATCAGGGAGCCCCGAAATTGGCACAGCAGGACCTGTTTGAACAGCGGCCGGTTGAACGGGTTGCTGAGCGACAGGTTCAGAAAATGCACTCATGGCAGCCAAAGTATCGGCTGCTGAAATTGCAGGGGCTTGGTATGCAGGAGCGGGTTGAGCATATGGATCGGCTGCAGGAGCGGGTTGAGCATATGGATCGGCTGCAGGAGCGGGTTGAGCATAGGGGTCGGCTGCAGGAGCGGGTTGAGCATATGGATCGGCTGCAGGAGCGGGTTGAGCATAGGGATCGGCTGCAGGAGCTTCCATTGCGTACTGTGGTTGTGCAGCAGCCATTGGTGGCTCATGTGAAGGTATATTTGCAAACGAGGCGTATTTGTCTTCTTCCTCTTTGTTTCTTCCTCGAGTCAGTAATAAAAATCCTGCAAGAAGAACCACGATAACACCAAGGCTTCCAATAATTGCTGTTGGAACAGAACCAATTGCAGCACTGATGGAATCTACAAATCCTTCAGCAGGTTTTTCAGCAACGGTGAGCGTAATGGTTGAAGTCGATGATTCACTGTCGTCATCCGTGACCGTGAGTGTAAATGTCCACATCCCAGGTTCAAGATTGGTAAGTGTGTATTGTGCTCCGCTGTAATCGACTTCACCTGTATAGTCACCATCGAGGTCACTGTCGATAAGGTCACTGTCCCAATCGTACTGCAATGTCAGTTTGTCACCCGTAGTTTCCCGTGAACTCAATCCTGAAAGGGTGATGTTATCGCCTTCCATCAATTCAAACACGTTACTTGAATTCGTAATCGATGCTGAAGGAGGGAGGTTTTGAACACTCACATTTACCGAGGTCATCGCTTGCAATCCATCGTCATCAGTGACGGTGGCAGTAATTTGACGAATACCTCGTGTTGACCATGCAGCGGTCAATTCCATACCTTGCGATTCACAATCATTGACGAAGATTCCATCGCTGTTGCTGTCGACCAATGCATTGGTGTCCCAGCAAACTTCGAGGCTTTCGAGGTCAGATGCAGTATCGGATACTTGAACACTCAATGTGAGGTTATCATCTTCAAAAATAGGAACAGCTGACCCGAGACCAGTAATGCTCGGTGCGACATTCATGATATTGACCATGGCCGTACGTACTTCTGAACGAGCCCCATCGTTATCATAGGCCGATACTTGAATGGTCTGAAGACCTGAATTCGGCCATGAGACCGTAGCGGTTGAAGACGGTCCTTTGGTTGTCACCGTCCAATTTGGATCCAGATCCGAAGGCATCCATTCGATAGTGAGATCATCGCGGTCAGACAGCGTATCGGTGCCAACAATTCGTAACAAGGCAACTTGGTCTTCATCTAAATTCCATACGCCCATTGAATCTGCACTCAAATTGCTACCGCCATACCAGAGTTCGGGATAAGCCAAGGTTGGTGCGATGTTCAAGACATTCAAACTTGTAGATACGGTAGTTGTTTCTCCATCGTCATCGGTTGCTACAGCAGTGATGTCAAGGGGACCTTCTCCCATTGGGGTAAAGGTGCATGTAGGTTGTGTCAATCCTTCTTGGCAATTGAGGCCAGGCCAGGTTATACTGACTTGTTGCCCAGGTGGCGAAATGCTGTCCATGTCGCCACTGTCCGTAGCATCGAGAGTAATTTCCGATTCAACATCAATACTCTCAACCATACTGAGATTTAGATAAGGTGCTCGATTGAGGACTGTGACGTTCATTTCAATGATATCTTCATCGAGTTCTTCATCAAACACGATGACCTTAACCAGCCAATCACCGTCATCGCTCCAATTCCATTGCGTTATACAACCTGGTGCTTCAAGAACTTCGATTAATCCTGGCTTTGATTCGAGTTCAAATCGGCAATCAACATCTCCACCGTCTTCATCGAAACTCCCTGATGCGTTAAGAATCACATTCTCAAAGGTATATTTCCCTTCATCAAAAGTAAAGACTCCAGTTGGTGCACGTCCGATGAAAATATCGATACTCGCTTCATTGTTGGTTCGATTCGCATCTTCAGTGACCAATTCATCAGGGTCGACAGTGAACGAAAGAGTCTGGTTGCCGATGGCTGCATTAGCAGGAACCGTCCAGTTGACAGTGATACGTTGTTCACTGTACGATGGAATAGAAGGGACCGATTCACGAATACTTACTCCATCTGGAGTGATCACTTCGATTTCTGTTGCTGGTGAAGCCAGAACACCTCGGTTTTGTGCGGGAATCGAGAATGAAAGCATATCGCCTGGCAATGCTCCGTATCCAATGGCTTGGTTCAAGATGACAATCTCTGAATTTCGGTCTCGTGAAACAATGATTGAATCACTTTGAGCAATCAAATCAATCGCCACGACATTGAGGTCAATGACAACAGTTGCAGCACCGATGATTTCTGTTAAAGGGTCCCAGACAATTATTCCATTACTCGAGTAATCATCACTTGAAGGAGTATTATCCATTCCATCGGTGATGTTGAGCGTGTATTCAAGCACCCCTGAACCATCTGTTGTTGGGCTGGCGATGAGGTCGGTCGATTCATATCGAACTTGCATGTTTTTGTTGCCTTGAGGTTGGCCGCCTGGTGAAGTCTCATAGGTGACAGAAACGATTTGTTCAGAGTTCGGCAGTGTTGCCAAGAATTGGAGATCAACCTCGACGACAACATTTCGTGCACCTGGATTGGAAGTGGCTTGAACGCCCCATGAATCGGAAGGGGTATACGACTTCAGCAACCAATCAATGGTGAATCCGGCAGCGTTGGAAACCCGTATCCAAGAATTAGAGCGGACCGCAGGGCAATACCAGTTGAATCCTGCGGAAACACCCGTTTCGTTCCATTCATTGATTTTGTATGAATCATCGCAACCTGTGTAGGAAACGGTATTGCTGCTGTCACCTGGGATTCCATTGGCGGTGATTTGCCAACTGTTATTTTCAGGGCCTTGAGTGTCGAATTCTGAAGGATCAAAATAATCTGAACTTCCGCTAACACCCGTCGAAGAATAAAACGGCATGTACCATTGGTCGCCGGTGTGGATTGGGAAATCATTTCTTTCTTTCGGAGGTTCATATGCGGTGTCAAAAGTGATTTCCGCTATGTCCTGTTGCAAGAATCCCAAATTGAAAGGGAGGAAACTCACGTCGAGTGTGAATTCCGAATTTACAATCGCCAGGTCACGGACACGAATCAAATCTTCACCTTCGTAGCCGATATTGAGGCGACCAGAAACCCCTTCCAAGGTTGCTCCACTGTTTCCAGAGGTGAAATCCCCATCGATTTCTACTTTGTAGACAAGTGTCTGGGTCCCATCGGTGGTGGTGAACAAGATGTCGGTTACTGTGTAGGTTGTATCTCCGGTGAGTGTGTTGAGTGATGCGGTAACATTTGCTTGAGCGATGAGTTGAGCGACATCGAATTTCGTTTCATAGACCCATTCATCCCCGATTCTCCATGTTGGGACATCTTTGTCGGTATCCCAGCCTTCCGCTGAATGAATATTATGTTCAGAAAGAGTAAGTGTGTGATGAGAAATCATGCCCGTCAATGGCGCAGCCAACATTAAGAAAATCAATCCTAATACGACAGGTCGAAAGCGAATCATATACTTCCGAAAGCGTTCTCCTACTTGAAGACTCGATTTACCCGTTCAAAAGGCAATCAAGGGTGTGATGATTGAGCCTCAATATATTGATGTCCATAATGACTCCATTGCTCTTGAGTCCAACCTTCAGGTAATCCTCCTTCTGGCAAAGGTAGGCCTTGAGTTTCATTCACTTCTGGTTCAATTGTGTTTGAGTCGTTTAGAACTTCGGTTACGGGGACGGCGATTCCTTCTGGACGGTCAAGTGTAGAAGTGAACATCATGTCGGAAGGAGGTGCCTTGGGGCGGCGGGATTGAGCCTCATCGACCAGAGATTGAGTTTCGAACACCTGTTCAGACAGATCTTCGCCTTCGAGCCCGTCTTGCCAAGTATCGCCATTCACATTGGTTTTCTTCCGGCGGGTCAATGATGCGAGAATGAATAAGGTTGCCAACAGCAATCCCATTTGGGCGAAAGGATTGGCTTCATTACCAATGAGTGTGGCACCGACTTGTTCGATTGAAGTTCGTTCAGGTGGTGCAACCTCGATGACCATCGTCGATTGACCGGGTCGCTCAGGATTTTCATCCCATGCTATCGCTTTGACACGAACAGTCCCCGACTTTAGGAACATATGAGTGACGATGGAACCAACCAAATCAGCATCGTTATCCTTGACTCCATCTCCGTTGCTATCCACGGTGATGTCCAAGTCCCATACGATGGTTAAGCCTTCGAGGTCATTGAGTGAATCGATGGTTTGTTCAGCATTGAGGACACAATCGCGGTAAGCAACACAAGCAATATCTTTCAAGCGAACAATAGGCGGCATATTGAGTACTTCCACGGTGAGAACCTCACTTGATTGGGCGCCATCATCGTCAGTGACGTGATAGATAATTCTGTGAGAACCACTTCTGTTCCAAGCATATTCGAAAACATCACCTCTCACATCGCAATCATCATCTGCTCCACCAAGGTTGTCGCTATCGATTCCTGGGTCGATATCCCAACATTTGACTAAGGTGTCAATGTCACTTTGGGTGTCGGTAGAATTACCTTTGATGGTGATGCTTTGGCCTTCGGCAATCGGTAAGAGTGACACCAAGGGTTGGATGACTGGAGGTATATTTCGAATATTGATCCATCGTTCTTCAACAAGGCTTGCTTCACCATCCGAATCGCTCACTTCCAACCGAATTGTATGAAGGCCAGCGGTATCCCAGTGCATTGGGAAGGTGGAGGTTCGTCCGGGAAATGAATACATCAGCGAAGGTTGTTGACCATCGGGCCACCAAGTATGAGTTAGGCCTTCTAAGTCATCAATTGAATCAAGAGCTTGCCCTTTGACCACAATATGTTCATCTTCATCCAATTGCCATATCTGTTGTTCATCACTTTCAATAAATTGATTGTTCTTCTGTAAAGCAATGGACGCACTGTGTGGTGCAATATTGGTAAAACGAACATCAAATGTTGCGGCAGTTGTCTCTGAATCATCATCGGTAGCAACCGCGGTAAAGGTATGCCAGCCCTTCGTTGGCGCAGTGGTGGTACAAACGCGGGTGTAGTAGCCTTCTTTGCACAATGCATCAGGCCAATGAACATCGACAACTCCAGGCCAAACCTCTTCTGAATCGGAGTCATTGGCAAATGCATAGAGGGTGATTGGATGCTCGACTTTCGCTTCACTGCGAGCGCTTATAATTTCGATTTGAGGGTGTCTGTTTCCAATCGTGGCCATCAGAATTGCTCTCTGTTCATCACGCTCTTCATCAACGACGGTTACTTCAACCGGATATTCCCCATCATCAGTCCACGTCCAATTGACCATGCATGACGATGAGGCGACCGTTTGCCATGCCCAATTCCGAGACCCATCATCGTAAGGGATTTTGAATAAGCAAGACACATCTCCACCATCGCCATCAAAACTCCCATCGGCTAGAAGTTGAACTTTTTCAAGAGTAAGTGCTGAAGCGTTAATCAGTTGTGGTGTTGGAAGACGTCCGACAAACATCGAGATTTCTGCATAGTCGTTGCTTGCATTAGCATCTGCTGTATTGACTTCATCGGGGTCAGCCTGCCACGAAACGGGAACCATACCAATCTCTTGATCGCTTGGAACCGTCCAGGTGAAATTTACTTTATGTGCTTCATAGGTTGCAAGTGAAGGAAGTGGATGGGTCGATATTTGCCCATCAGGATGCGTGATTGCCATGGTCGTTGGGGTGCTTGACGTGATGCCTCGATTTTGAACTGCCACTTCGACCAACAATTCATCACCCGGTAAAATATTCCAACCTGATAATGAATTCAATTCGGTTTCCACGCCACTTCGGTTTCGTAAGACTTTGGCGAATTTGTCGCTTGAAATCAAGTCTAATCCCACTAAGTATTCATCTAATGTCAAAGTTGTAGAGCCGACAGCATTACCAAATGAAGAAGAAGCAGAAGGCTGAACTCTTGCCACAATTCCATGACTCGCCCAATCGAGGGCGGAACTGGAAGAGTCTCTTGCATCACCCATGTCGATGACGGCATAGGCACTTCCGTTGCTGGCTGTGGTCACTAAGGTGACGCTCTTCATGGCTTCATGATGAATCTCCAAAGGTATACCTGAAGTTGTTGAGAAACAATTTGAAGAGGCATTTACCCAAACGGACATTGGAGTATTCAATGCAGTAATCTCGGCTTCTAAATCAACAACGAGGCATTCATCACGAGTTCCTGGATGATTATATTGGTCGACTCCCACTGAATCCAATGGCATATATCGTTTGAGTCGGAAGTCGATCACTAATCCAATGTCATCCTCGGTATGAAGCCAAGCATAGTTTCGAGCTTCTGGGCAATACCAACGGTAACCACTTGGGTCACCATCGCTGTTGATGGAGGTTAACTCATACGAGGCATTACAACCACCGTAACCAATTGTTTGGCCGTAACTGTTGCGTGGGCTGCCCACAGCAGTCACCTCCCATGTTGTGCTGTTGGTATCGGAAGATGGAACTGGGAATGGGGTGATATAATCACTCGAACCAGACCAAGCAGAAGATGTGGTTGTGGTCGTAGTCCATTGCTCATTGGCTCGTAGAGGGAAGTCATAGACTTCATTCACTGGACTGTAGATGTTTGAAATCGTAATGTCACCGAGAACTTGTGCGAGGCTTGAGAGTCCAAAAGGAACGAATCGAATATACAATTCTAAATCACTGCGCATCAGAGATAAATCGCTGACACGGAGGTATTCTGTCTGTTCAAAAGTAATGTAGACATTACCGCTGTAGCCATCAAGTGAAACTCCTGATTTGTCAAAGTTAGCACTTGTGCGTAACGTATAGGAAAGAACCGACATGTTGTCGACTGTGCGTTCGGTGATGGCGGTAACTTCAGCTGTAGTATCGCCATAAATTTCTCCAACCGTTGCTTGAACGCCTGAATCAGTGACTAATTTGGTCGGGTCAAAGGTCCCTGAATAGATCCATTTGTCTCCGATTCTCCATGTTGGTACATCACTGACCCCTGGGTCTTCGGAGGCAAATTGAATTGGTGGAGCATCCGTCAAAGTTGGGTGGGATGCCATTGGTTGTATCGAGGCAAAACTCAACAACAAGACGAGCATCAAAGGAGATACAAGTTGAATCGAACCCTTGCCCATGGTTGGCCACGTTCGCAATAGAACATCAACACTTCTCTTGCCAAATGTGGCAGAATCAAAGAAGGTCGGCTAATTCGTCCTTGATGATTTCAACAGCTTCAAGGATTTCGTCCTTATGACGAGCACCAGTGATGACCATCTTTCCACTTCCGAAAATCAAACAAACAACCTTTGGATAGTCGAGTCGGTAAATCAAACCAGGGAATTGTTCAGGTTCGTATTCAACCTTGTCGAAAGGCAAGTGGAAGGTGAGGTTGTTCAAGTTGAGTTTACGAGGGACTCCAGCTTGTGGTTCGTTTGTGAACTTGTCCTTACCGTCATAATCTTCAGGATAGTGAAGGGCGTAGGTAGCAACCATGTTTTGAACTTCGATTTCGACTTGGTCGAGGTCCCATGTTTCGATACCAGCAGCACGAAGGTCATCGATCATACGTGAGATTCCAGTGTGGATGTTCGCTTCGTTCTTGCCTCCGGTGCACACAGCGCGACCGGAGCGGAACATGAGAATGGCAAGTTTCGGGTCTTTAACTCGATAAACAACACCAGGGAATTGTTCAGGTTCGTATTCACAATTGAGCTGGATTGCGATATCCGGCAAATCTAGTTCTTCTGCGACACGAGTGCTCGCAACGACGTTTACTACGGTTAGACGTTCTTCATCAGTTGTCATACCCCGGCCATATATAACGACTATATAAAAAGAAGGCAGACGCCATAGCCCTTCTCATCTCGAAAAAGAGTTGACTGCGACTATGGATTTAGTTTTGTAGCCCATAATGGCAAATTTTCGGATTCATCAATGGATAAGCCGACGTTGCCAAATTTGGAAATGAGGGTTCTTCCACCTGCCAATTCAATGGCCTCACTGGTTTGTTTTGGGTTGGTTGTCAACGCAACCATACAGCCGCCTCCACCTGCGCCTGTGAGTTTGGCCCCAAGTGCAGTTGGTGCAGCAGCGCGAATCAGGTTTTCTAATTCAGGGCAAGATACACCGAGGCTTTGTAACATGATTTGATTTTCAGTCATTGCTCTTCCGACTGCTGCATAATCTCCTTCTCTCAATGATTGGATGCCACGGCGAGCAATCAGGCCGATGGTTTCAATCTCCTTCATCCGTTCAGGATTGGCTTCAATTGCAGCAGCCACTTTGGCGACTTGATGGGCAGTGGGTGCATGCACGCCAGTATTGCCGATGACCAAGAAGACCTCTTCAGTCTGTTTTGGCAATGTGATTGAATGTAAATGCCAAGTTCGGTCGCCATCTGGCATTTTGAGTCGGCGAGTGTAGAGATACTCGTCATTTGCTTCGAGTGAATCGGAAAGCAAAACGATGCCTCCATGTGCACACGTCGATGCATCCATCGGCGATGCTCTACCGCCTTGGGCAACCGCTTCGACAGCATGTGCGAGTAATGCGCATTCATCCAGATCAACTACGCTTTCATCGGTGATGTAATGCACAGCGTTTCCTGCCTCACCCTTTCTGTGAGCATCGAGTTCCTTATCTTCAATTGAATACAAATCCTCTTGTTCAAATTGGCTGCAATAACCTTCAGCCCAAGAATTGTTTTTCTGTGGTTGTTCCACTGCATTGTACCATCGGCCACGTGCAGTCCTCAATGCTGCACTTGCCGCAACCGAAAGAGCAGCAGAAGACCCCAGTCCTGAGGCTGGCGGAATATCTCCACTGATCCGAATGGTCAGGTTCGGCGCACCTTGTTGTGGTTGCCATAATCGATTTCGGAGAGCTTGGACATGCGGATGGCGGTTAGGGTCGAATTGCATTCCATCGATTTTCCAAGATTCACTGGTCGAGTCCAATGTCTCGAAGGTGACCGAAATACGCTGTTCGATAGCAACTGCAACTGCAGGTTGTCCGTAGACTACAGCATGCTCTCCAAAGAGAATGCATTTTCCCGGAGCGCTCGCTGTTACTCGTCCCATTCAATCCCCCTCGTCTTCACCAGCACCCCTCGCTTCATATCCCTTGTTCTTAGTCGGTGGTCTTTGAGAGTGAATTATCGGTGCATTGAAGGTTTGAACTGGTCTGCCATTGACTACGGGAATCTTTCCCAGGAGATGAGATGAGATGGAACACCCCTTGACAATGACATACGGGCCCGTTTCTGGATGGCTCATTCTCCTTCTTCTTGGAGTTGTTTCGGGTTCCTTTTTCATCTACCAAGTTGTCAAGGCAACTCGTTTGGTTCTCAAGGGTTCTCCTGACAACCGTTTCGATAACTGGGGTTTGAGAATCAAAGAGGTTCTCACCGGTTGGCTCGGCCAGAAAAAAGTCCTCAAAGACCGTGTGGCTGGTGGTATTCACGTCCTCATGTTCTGGGGATTCTTGATGCTTTCAACAGATATGTTTGATTTGGCTACAGCGAATTGGTTCTCACACAACATTCTCCCTGCAATCGTGAAAGGTCCTTGGAACCTGATTGTCGAAACGGGTTACACGCTGGCCCTCGTTGGCTGCATGGCTGCATTATTCCGAAGAGTTGTTTTCACGCCTGATAAATTGAAAGGGAAATCTCAACTTGAAGGTAATTTTATTCTCATCCTCATCATGACCATCACCGTCACTTCTTTCTTTGTTGAAGCGGGTGAATCTACCGTGTCATCCACTTGGGAACCAATTGGTGCTTGGGTTGCATCAACCATTGTTCCAAGCACAACGTTAGTCGTCGGCGCCTATTGGATGCATATGCTCGCCATTTCCACTTTCTTATTCCTCATTCCTCTCTCGAAGCATATGCACTTGGTGATGGCGTTCCCGAATGTCTTCTTCCATGATATGCGCCCAATGGGTGCTATGGAGCCGCTTGCCCGAGGCGAGAATGGACTGGCAGTGCCGCTTGATGACCTTGATATCGAATCGTTTGGAACAGTGAACTACACTGATTTGACATGGCGAAACCTCATCGATGGCTGGGCTTGCACTTCATGTGCACGTTGTCAAGACGTTTGTCCTGCTGTTGCATCCGGCAAGTCTCTGAATCCAATGCAAATCATTCACGATGTTCGTCATTATGCGAATGATAACGCAAGCACCTTACTCGCAGGAGAAACTCCGGCACAAGACATGATTGCTCGCTTCGGTGAAGAAGCAATTTGGGCGTGTACAACTTGCCATGCTTGTGTCGAGGCGTGTCCGATTTACATTGACCATGTTCCAAAATTAACCGATGCACGCCGTCACTTGATGATGGAACGTATGGAATTTGATGAATCGGTTGAAGATACTATAGCGCCCCTTATGGCAACCATCGAAAATCTTGAATCGGATTCAAACCCCTACGGATTACCTGCTCATGAGCGTGGCGATTGGGCTGCTGGTCTTGATGTCAAAGTTGCAGAACCAGCAGAATACATTTACTTTGCCGGCTGTGCAGCCTCTTTCGACGAACGAAATAAGAAAGTGGCACGCGATACAATCAGCATCATGAAAGAGGCTGGCCTTGATGTTGGAATCCTCGGAATGCAAGAGGGCTGCAGTGGCGACTCTGCACGACGTGCTGGAAATGAATACCTCTTCCAGATGCTTGCAGAAACCAATTTGTCAACGTTCAAAGAAATTGGCGTCAAGAAGATCGTAGCCTCTTGTCCTCACTGTTTCCATACCCTTGGGAAAGAGTACAAAGATTACGGTGGAGAAGACATCGAAGTTATGCACCATTCACAATTGATCAGTCACCTACAGAAAGAAGGAAAGTTACCTGAACCAAAGCACGATGGTTCAGTCACCTACCACGACCCGTGTTACCTTGGCCGAATCGGTGGCGAAGTCGATGCACCTCGCGATGCAATTGGCGGTGTCGATGTGGAAGTTGGCCGTCACGGAAAGGAATCGTTCTGTTGCGGTGCTGGTGGAGCTCAAATGTGGATGGAAGAACAAGTTGATGATGGCTTTGACCGTGTCAACGTCATCCGTTCCAAAGAACTGGCTGAGACCGGTGCTGATACCGTTGCTGTTGGTTGTCCATTCTGTTCAACGATGGTGACCGATGGATTGACTGCGATTGGTTCTGATATGGAAGTCAAAGACATCGCAGAAATTGTCTGGGAACAAATCAAAGCCAACGATGCGGCGATTGAAGCAAAGAAATCTGAAGTTGAAACCGTCGAAGCCTGAGCAACCGATGAGGTGGCACAGTGACTGCACAACTTTCTCAAAGTACTTTGCTCGCTTGGTATGCTGAAACAAAACGAGATTTGCCTTGGCGCCATACCAGCGATGGTTGGAAAATCTTACTTTCGGAAATCTTACTTCAACAAACTCAAGTCAGTCGAGGCATTGGTTATTGGCTCAAATTAGTCGAGCGTTTTCCAACTCCCCAATCGATGGCAGAAGCAGAAGTAGATGAGGTGCTTCACCTCTGGCAAGGTGCGGGATACTACAGTCGTGCTCGAAGGTTGCATGCTTTGTCACGTCAAGTGTGTCTTCCATCAAGTGAAGGTGGTTCTGATGGCGTCTTACCCACGACATCCCGACAACTTCTCCAGTTGCCTGGAATTGGTCCTTACACAGCAGCAGCCGTTGCCAGCATCGCTTATGGTGAACCTGTGGCTTGTGTCGATGGAAATATCCGACGAGTAATGGCGCGCCAAACGAAAACTGCAATTCCTTCTGTGAAGGAAGTTGAGCATTGGGCGAACAAGAATCTTTTCAAAGACGATGCAGGAGATTGGAATCAAGCTGTGATGGAACTCGGAGCAACGGTGTGTACGCCAAAACGACCGAAGTGTGACCAATGTCCAGTCGCCCCAACTTGCTCTGGCCAACACGATGCTACTGCCTATCCAGAACCAAAGAAAATCAAGCGTAAGCGACTTGACCTCATGTGTGAACTTCGGTATGATGCTTCAGGCCTCCCTCTACTGGTTCAACGAGGAGAGAATGGAATTCTTGCTGGACTTTGGGGACCGAATATGGCAGAAGAGATTGATGTTCAATCATTGAAATTCATTGGTGAGGTAAAGCATGTTCTTTCTCACAGAGATATTTTCGTTCAAGTTTGGCTTGGTAGCTGCAAACAAGGAAGAGACCCAGCAACCGTTGCTCTTTCTTCACTCGACAGGAAAATCCTAGCACTCGCAGATGTGCAATGATGGTGGTATTGTAAAGAGTGCGGTTCACAAATGCTTTCTGCAGTCTCTTTTTGTCGTACAGTTTTGACTGAACCACTTTTATCTCGCCTACTACGAATTAGGACTCGATGGGCCTATTGGATCATATTACAAGAAGTCTAAAAGAGGAATACAGAGCTGAATCATGGTCCGATTTAGATCCTGGAATGAAATTCCTTTGCCCATTCTTTGTTTGACTTGAATCAAAAGTTCGCCTTACGACAGGCCTACTGAACACCCTTGATTGATTTTTATTGAGAGGATATTTTCTTTTCCTTGTAAAGAATGAGAATCCAAGTCGCAGCCAGTAGTGTGGCGTTTGTAAACCAAAACCATGGAGTTGACCATCGGACCCCATCAAACATGAGGTCTGAAAACGGATGAAATACTGGAGTCGGGAAAAATCTGAGGGTGTGCGACGGTATATCTGTCAAAATATGAAAAAACCAAGGAGTCCAAAGTAACAGTGCTTGTTTTCCAGGCGTATAGGTTGAGAGAAATAAACCCTGCATGAGTTTTGGAGTTCCCCTTTTTACGAGGTAAAGCCAAGTTAAGAGGCAACAAATTGTAACAATAATTACGCTATGGCTCCATTGGTAAATCTCCCAAGAGAGTGGATGAAAGTCTGCAGTAACAGTGCTGTCATTAATCTCTGGTTTCTGAAATCCAGAAATTGCTCCAGCGATTGACGCTGGAACAAAGGCTACCAGGTCAGGCAGTACTCCCATCGGACCAGCCACTCTCGCTTTCATTTTCCCACGTGTAACAGCCATGCCCCATAGCCAGTGTGATAGAACGTCCATATCAAATCCTTTGAAATTAGATTATTATTGTTATCGGTATGACAAATCTAATTTCCATGGCCCAATAAGTAAGTGCACATGAAGGGAAATACTGCCAAAGTGGCCATGTTCATGCTGATCCTTTAGCAACCCACTGGATCAATACAGAGGGTAGCGAGCAAACCGACCCACTCAAAGCCCATTAAACCACCATATTCAGTTGGATGGGGTTTCGGATAGACCCTTGCAATCTATCCGAGTTGGTTAGTTGATGGTTGCAACTGATGCTTCCAACAGACCCTTTGTAATGTTCATAAGATTCAATCGGCCTTCTGCTTCTACCCTTGATATTACAAGCAGAAGTGATTGGTTGGTACTGTATATTTGCGTTTGGGAAACAACCACCGGTTAAATAGTAAATAAGTTTCATAGCGTTATGATAATTAAAAAACCAGCCAAACCTACAAACAATGCCATCGCATACATTCGTGTTTCATCACAACGTCAAGTGGATGAAGGCGTGAGTATTGCAGCCCAAACAAGACGAATCAAAGAATATGCACGATTCAAGTCACTCACTCTTGCCAAAATTGATTTCATCGTTGAAGAAGGTGTGAGTGGAGGTATTCCACTTTGGGAGCGGTCAAAAGGAAGACATCTCAAACAACGATTAGCAACAGGCGATTATTCACATTTAATCATAATGAAACTTGACCGAGCCTTTCGCTTGACCAGTGATATGCTTAGCACTGTTGATGAGTTGGCTGCTGCCGACATTTCACTTCATATCGTAGACATGAATGGTGAAGCCGTTGATACTTCGTCATCGATGGGCCGTTTCTTCCTAACCATCATGGCGGCAATGGCTGAAATGGAAAGAGGACTCGTTTCAGAACGCACAAAAGAAGGAATGAATCAGTTGAAGGCTGACCACAAAAAATTCACACATTCAATCTATGGGTGGGATGTTGATGAGAATGGAATGCTTGAACCAAATTGGCGCGAGCAGAATTACATTGACTACATGAAATGGCAAATTGATGTGAATGGCATGACTATATCCAGTGTAGCCCGTTCTTTGAACAAGCAAGGGGTGAAAGGTAAGCGTGGTGGGAAATGGCAAGGCAACGCAATCACACGCACGATAAAGAACACCTTTCACAATGAACGAAAGAAATTCCCATTCCCCGATAATTGGGGTTTTAGGACATGGCATACAAAATAATTCGATAATTCGATGGATTAAGAGAGTGGATTGACAACACATTCCTTTGATGAATCTCAAGCATATGTAACTTCAATTAATTTATCTCCACCTTTTTGAAGCCTGCTTTTTCTTGCATTCAATGCTTACTCATTGTCGGTCTGTTGGTCGCGCCAGTACCTGACACTACTGCCTCGTGTTGCTCCATCTATTCGTAACCATTACCGTCTAGGTCTTAGTGACTTAGGCTTTTGATAATATGCCTATGCCTATCTCAAGCGAGGTTTCAGATTCACATCGCTAAAATAATACTCTTATCAAGGTTGAAAGATTCAGTCAATAGGTTTCACTTTGATAATGTCGCTAAGAGATGAATCTCATTTTATTTGATATTTTTATATTTTTAAAAACAATATTGCAAAGAAATAACAGATTAGCATTCCATTAATTAGCAGTTAGAAGGTACTTTCAAATATGTTTGTTCAAACACCTAACTATGAAGGGTAGTATAATGTTGAATATTTTCGTGTCTTCCTTTGAGTGTGTTAGGCGGTGATAATTTGGAAGCAAAATTAGTACCGACATTTATTGCTATTTTCATTTTGCTGATAGTTCCTAGCCAACTATCTTTTTTGGAACATAATTCTCGTTACGGTGAGCAATTGGAAAATAATCAAAATACTACGAAATATTCATCCTCAAATTCTACTCTCATCCCTACTAGCAGCAAAATTCTTGATCTGAGCGGAATAAGGTCATTTTCTCTAGTAAATCAAAGTGGAGACCTTATTATTGAAAGAGAGATAGTGATTGAAAATGAATCATTAAGTGAATTGATATATCAATTTGAAGTAGATGGTCAAACTTTTAATCAATCATTATTAATCGGTTGGGAAGTCAAAGACTATGATGTGATTTTAGGTGATAATTATCATTTACTAAATGTAAGACCTTACGGGGAGAACATCACGGTTTGTGGACAAGATTTTGAGAGAATTAGTTTTTTTCCGCATTATAATCTAGAGTTTAATATTTTTATCACTAGAACCACTTGTGAAATACATAACAGTAATAACCCCGAAGAATTGTATTATGTTGGCAATATGGATCGGAATATTATTTTCTACAATGGTAGTTTCTTAGCATCATATAGACATAATACTGATCAATTTGTTATGGTAAATGGAGTTCAAGTAATTGATTATAGCGCGGAAGTATTCAATGCAGAATATTCAATACACATTAAGATAGAGGCATTGTTTGGTACATTGGATTCAATAATTTACCAAAACAATCTCACACTTCTATCCACTATTGGAACTGAGTACCAACTGTGGAGGTGGAATTCATCTGGAGATTTAAGTTTGGTCAAAGGTTTTGAGGCACCGATAGTCGGTTGGAACTTTTACACGAGTGATTCATTATATTCATTTTATGGCGGTAATTCATATGGCCACCGAGATGATTTCCGCCAGTTGCGAAAAATGGATTTAGATAATGAGATTTTGCAAAATAATTTCACTGTATTTGAAAACACAAAACAGAATCCTGGTGTTCAACTCGCAGTCTCTTCAGGTGAGCCTAGTTTTATTCTATACGATTGGCAAAACTCTTCGAGCGAGCATGATGTTATTGTTATCAAAGATGGGAAGATATATTCTACAACGATTCCTATGAATTACGTTATTTTGGCCATTAACGGCTATAAGTTCAATATGTTTTCAATGATTCAAACGACGCTGGATAGTGTAGCCATTGTGACGCTAAATTTTGATTTAGATAATGATTCAGTTTTAGATTGGGTCGATAATTGCCCGGAATATTCATCACAACAAAATAATGATTTTGATGATGATGGGATTGGTGATATTTGTGATGTCGATGATGATAATGATTTGATAATAGATGAATATGATGACTGCCCGCAATCTATCTATGTTGTGATAGATGACTATGACATGGATGGTTGTCAATTAGAAGAGGATTTGGACGACGATAATGACGGCGTGATGGATGAAAATGATAATTGTCAATTTTCAAACTATGATTATTATTTAAGCCGAGATCATGATGGAGATGGATGTTATGACGCTGAAGATGATGATATCGATAACGATGGTCTTGATAATTATCAAGACTCTTGTTTTGAAGGTGTGACCGGCTGGATTTCCGAAATAGATGTAGATGGTGATAGTGACGGTTGTTTTGATTATTCTGAAGATAAGGATGATGATAATGATGGGATGCTTGATTCCGAAGATTCTTGCCCACGTTCATCGCTTGATATTAATTGGACAGATTTTGATTGGGATGGTTGTATGGATGATGAAGATGCTGACGATGATAATGATTTGTTTTTGGATGAGGTTGATTCTTGCCCATTTGGAATAATTGGTCCACATTTATTGGATGACGACCAAGATGGTTGTGCAAATTCTGAAGACCTTGATTGGCAGCCTCAAATAGAGCAGGAGAAAGTGGAAGATATTGAACAAGAAAAAGCCGCTGATAACTTTAATTCCCAAGCATTGACAATTTCAAGTGCAATTATTGCCTTTGTGAGTATTATTTTCTGGATTGGAGTGATGAGGACCAAGAAAAAGATTTACGATTAAGATTTTATTTTTGAATGTTTCAGAGAAAGTTGGAAGGGGGGCGGTTGCAACCACCCATGGTTGGATGGGTACCCA
>Ga0308016_10000276_pt1 | contig 26560 bp, 23 predicted proteins | sample Neamet233_FD_203129 | JGI IMG/M metagenome (GOLD analysis project Ga0308016, IMG submission 203129) | Marine microbial communities from water near the shore, Antarctic Ocean - #233 | ecosystem: Environmental > Aquatic > Marine > Unclassified | place: Southern Ocean | collected 2014-07-28
GACTGATTCATCGAACCCTGCTAGTGGTATCGAACTTTATGATGAAACTGAATTAGGCAAAACGATTGGCACCCAAGGCATGTCGCCTGGGCAAAGAGCAAGCCTCTGGACTGCCATCCTCATTGCTACTTTGTTACCCGCCCTCTACATGCGATGGAACCTCTCAAAACAGGCCATTCAAGAGGAAGAATAGGTTTGAATTCCCTATTGAACCAAGGGTTAGGTTCAAGAACAGTAGGTAGGTCGGCCAAATGCGGGTGTACTCGCAGGTGTATCTCATGGTCAAGCCAGCACGACTCCACACACGATTTGAACGAGCTCGAATTATTGGCGCACGCGCACTCCAAATTGGAATGGGCGCTCCGCTTTATGCAAATGAAGAAGTCCTTCGTGAAGCGTTTATGGAAGAACTTGTCTCACTCTACGGTCTTGAAGAAGCATCTGTTCGCTTCGTTCTCGACCCTCTCAAGATTGCATTGTATGAGTATGAACACGAACTCATTCCAATCGATATCGACCCTCACCTTGATTGAATCAATCATTTACCGCAAAGCCGTAGAAACCGGCTTGTTCAACATCTGGTAATGCTTCACGTTTGACAAGCATTGTTCGTACAGCCCAGAGATCAACAAAAACTCGGTATTTGGTAGTTGCATCAAGATAATCTACGCCGCTTGATCCACCAGTCCCCATTCGACGACCAATCATTCGTTCGACCATGCGAGCATGCGATGAACGGAAGAGCAACATCGATTGTTCTAGCGCAACAAAAGAGTCGATGAGTTTACGAGGCCATGACAGCAAAGGGAGTTCTCGATACGATTCGATAAACAGCAAACCTGCCCTAGAACGTGAAATCACTCCGTCTGGACGAAGGAATTCAGCAGCTTGGTCGGTTGCAGATTCAATACGTGCACGGACGGGTGCTTCTTCACCATGGCCGATGGCCACGATATGGGCGATGACTTCTTCTCCCTGCGTACGCATAGCCCCAATATGACCTTCGACAAATGCTTCAATAGCCTTTGAATCACCATCAGAACCAGCCAGTGAACCGTTAATTGGAGTCCGGCCAAGCCAAGCAGAGAGGGCTTCACGAAGCGAAGGTTGGTTTGATGTTGCTTCGAAATCAGCCAATACTGAATCGGTGACTTTCCCTTCCTTGGCAAGTTTTTTCATATGAAGTAAAGGATCCATACCGCCCATGCGTTGTGCATTATCAAGACCAAGAAGTACTTCCATTTCCCTCATTTGCCATGATTCAAATCCTGATGAAGTGCCGAGCTTATCTCGGAACGACAAGAAGCCTTGAGGCGTGAGCGTCTCCATTACTTTCCATTGGTTCGAAAGAAGGCGGAAAATTTCAGTTACCCTGTCTAAATGGTGAACCATTTGAGGTAGTTTTTCTTCTTGTACGTGTTCTTGGTTAAGGAGAGCATGAGTTTCTTTTAGCTCTCGTAAAATCAATTTGAACCACAATTCAAACGCTTGATGAACGATGATGAAGTGTTGTTCATCGTTTGACAGAGAAGGGCTGTAACCTTGGGGGCCATCTTGGAGAGTCAATAACTCATCTAACTGTAGGTAGCCGCCGTAAGTCATGCGATGGGTTGGTGCGTCGTCGGTCATGGTTTTGGATAGAGACCAAGCCCTTGAACTCTTCACTCATTCGGGAGGGGTTTTGATTGGACTCCGATGCTTAAGATGTCGAGCCACTTGCTATTTTCAGACCGAGGCCGTAGGCAAGTACGGTAAGGAGAATCGAGATTCCCAGCGCCGGCCAAAAGTCCATCCCCTTTTGCAGGAATATGGGCAGGGTGAGGAATAACACAAGGGACGGGATGACCAACCAGAAAATGTCCTTACTAAACGTTGCAATCTGTTCAGTATCGCCCGTGTCATTGTACAACCAAACCATTGCAAAAACTGAAATCAATGGTAAAGATGCTAAAAAGGCTCCAAAGACATCATTTTTCTTGGCTATTTCGCTCGCACCGACAATGAGTCCACCAGAGAGGAGGAGACGAACTGCAAGTTGCAACCATGCCATACCTCTTGTTTGAGTGAGGGGGTTTGTCGTTGTTGTGGCAAAAACATGAATTTAGCCCTACAATCGTGGGTAAAGAAAAATGTCCGCGAATCATCACGGCAACAATTTCCAATCATAACACTCATATCACACATACTGAACCCCTCGACATGGGCGTAGATTCAGATACACTGGCGGGGTGGCTCGCCAACTACGACCGAGACAACATCACAATCGGTGTCGTTGCCTCCCATTCTTCTTTGCAAATCTTGCATGGTGCTCGAATTGAAGGTTTTCGAACTCTTGGAATTGCTGTTGGAGAAAACCGTCGACGTTTCTACAAAGCATTCCCTGGTGCTGAACCCGACGAATGGTTGATGCTCGAAAATTATCGTGAAATGCTTGACCATGCTGAATGGTTCCGTGAGCGAAATGTGGTAATTATCCCCCACGGCTCTTTAGTCGAATACCTTGGTTCGTCGAATTTCCGAGAACTCCAAGTTCCAACTTTTGGAAACCGTGGAATCCTCCATTGGGAAAGTAGCCGTGAACGTCAACGTCGCTGGCTTGAAGGGGGTGGCTGTACAATGCCGAAAGTTCTCGAAGACCCTCATGATATCGAAGGTCCAGTTATTGTGAAGTACGCTGGAGCAAAGGGCGGCAGGGGCTATTTCATCGCCCGGAATTATCGTGACTTTAGACGAAATGTCGACATTGAAGAGGAATTTACCATTCAAGAATATGTTCTTGGATGCCGATATTACCTTCACTTTTTCTTTGACCCTACAGCAACCGATGGCTTCCAAGTACGTGGCAAAGGCTCACATGCTGGAAAAAATATGGGCCGACTCGAATTGCTTTCAATGGACCGAAGAGACGAATCGAACGTCGATGAATTCTACAAATTAGGCTCCCTCCGTGACTTGCGTGAAATGGGAGTTGAACCTTCTTTTGTCGTCACAGGAAACCAACCGGTCGTGATCCGAGAATCTTTACTCCCAAGGGCTTTTGAAATGGCAGAAGGAACTGTAGCAGAATCCTATGAATTAGAAGAAGGAAGCCGAGGAATGATTGGTCCTTTCTGTCTTGAAACAATTGTCACTGATGCACTCGAATTCAAAGTGTTCGAAATAAGCGCACGTATTGTTGCTGGTTCGAACCCCTTCGTCGGTGGCTCACCATACTCTGACATCAACGAAGAGCGGATGTCGACCGGACGTCGAATTGCCCGCTCCATTCGTAAAGCATGCCACAACAATAACCTTGAAGATATTCTCTCTTGAGTGACGATGAATTTACTTCAATATCATTCGATTGAATGAGACGGCAAATTCGCTACTTCTGGTTTGAGTCAACAGACAAAAGATTCACGATTAGTTTTCATCGCTTAATGAGTTCAAATCCGGAGCGTCTGGTGCATCTGATGCAGAAAGATATTCGTCTAATGAAACTGAACCGTCACCATCTTTGTCGGCTTTCTTGTGAACAGATTCAGCCTCTTCTAATGTCATGCCTGTGGCTTTTGCGAGTTCTTCAACAGAAAGGAGCGCACTACCATCGGCATCAGCATCTGTGAAACGGTTTTTGAGCGATTCCAATTCAGATTCAAGTTCTTGCTTCACACGTGCACGCTCCGATTTAGAGGACACTACAAAGGAACAGACTTGCATAATCGGGTCACCCTTACTGAGTGCAGCTGTATATTCTTTCGTTTCGCCACCGCTGTTTACGATGATTTGGAAAGATGTTGGATCTTTGGAACGTCGCTTGTTATGCTTTTTGTAATAATGCACATAAACGTGATATTGTCCTCCAGGTGCAGTACCTTCCGGCCAAAAGACATTTTCGACAGGCTTGCGAGTCTCGGCTCGAACATTCGCATCGACGTCAAGTACTCCGCCACAAGCAGAAGTTTTGTTTCCACCGTGAATACGCTCACCCGATGGACAAACAATATGCAAATCAAGGTCATTATAATTATTCCACATCAAAGAAACTTGAACGTCGGATGATTTCGCACCCTCTCGTTCCAATCGTTCTTGAAGTTCAGTGATGGCTTTGGAATTTGCATTTGATGAGGACACTTGTTGCTGTTGTGCCTCTGAGATTTCAGCGAGACGTGCTTCTTCAGCAGCCAAGAAGTCTGACTGACGTTGATTTTCACGTTCTGCAGCGAATCGAGCCTCTTCTTGTTCTCGAAGTCGTGCTGCCTCTTCTTGCTCTCGAATATGTTGGGCTGCTTCATTACTCAAACGAGTCTCTTCTTGTGCTGCATCTCTCGCATCGGCCAACATCTGTTGTCGCTCAGCTTCTTGGCGGGCTCGAGTTTGTTCAAGTTGTTCTTTGGCTTCGTGTTGGGTAGTTTCCATAGCCAAACGATCTGCTATTGACTCTTGGCGTCGTCGGCGAGTTGCTACAATTGACAATTTCCGGTCGAGTTCGGTCTTGGCAGTTCCAAATCCAGGAGCGCCAGACCCGTATCGAAGGCCTTCAGGATTCATTCCTTGGCGAGCCGAAACGGTCACATCTTGTCGTGAGAGAATGTTCCACAGTCCGAGGCCGAAACCTCCGGCGAGGATAGTTGAGGCCACCCAAGTGACAATACTTGCAGGTTCCATTACATCACGCAGGAGGTGGCAGTCTTTGACAGCATCGGTCGGATTGATTTCAAGAAGATGCTGCTTTTTTCAAGAAATATGAGAAATTACGACAATATCAAAAAATAATATCCAAAAAATGGCTTTACTTTTATATCAGTGAAGAAGAGGAGCGGATGTGCGTGAAATTCACCTCAGGTGGACGGCGGAGACAGTCGCAAGGTCAGAATATGGCCCAATCGCTAAAATCGCGCATTCTTTAGAAGTCGTTGGCCATCTCGACATTGGTGAAAAAGGAATTCGCCAGTTGATTTTCCCTCATTTCTGTGAAGGCAAAGGCCCTCAAGATTTGAATGATGTTCCATTTTTAACGGTGGAATCCGAACTTGATGGCGGACAAAGCGGCTATCTTGTGGTTTGGAATTCACATCCCCTTTCGATAGCAGCAATACGTTTTTCTAATATTCACATCATTCCACCTTACACCTATGGTGGAGCAGGAATAAATATCACCGTCCGAGGTGTACCCTCTGGAATTTCACAATTTTTGAAAACATGTAGAGCGTTACTACCACCAGATGTTGTCAAAGTTGTGGAAATGGAGGATGAGAAGAGCCTCATTGAAAGTATTCTCACGCCACGTCAGATGGAGTGTGTCAAAGTAGCTGCTTCATCAGGATACTACGACCATCCGAAACAGATCAAATTACGAGAACTCTCGGAATTAATGAAAATACCCCGCTCAACCTTGCAAGAACACCTTAATCGGGCCGAATTAGCCATGATGAAGTGGTCGGGTGAACAAATCAATTCCGAATAATGCGTGCAAAACCTTGAGAACAAGCGAGTTTTGGGCGAACCATGGACAAGGCATCCCGCTTGGACTCGTTACTTCCAAATGGGCGAGGCGTTTGGATTCCAATAGATCATGGCGCCTCAGATTTCCCAGTTGACGGCCTCACGGATACAGAGCATGTCATCCGATCTCTAATTCGAGCAGGTGTCGATGCTATTGTGGCTCAAAAAGGAGTGGTTGGATACTATAACCACTTATGTGAAGGCTCGTCAACAAATATGGTCGTTCATTTTTCAGTATCAACTCGTCATGCAGGACCAGACAGTGCCAACAAGGTATTGGCCGGTAATGCGGATGAAGTTCTTCCGAGAGGGGGACTCGGCGTATCTTGTCAAGTCAATATGGGTAGCCCGAATGAGGCTGTGATGATTGAGCGCATGGGCCAAATGAGCCGAGCTGCTCTCCATCATCAATTACCAATGTTCGGCATGGTATATGCCCGTGGCGAGCATCTCTCGATTATGGAAGGTGATGATACGAACGCAAACGCTCACGCTGTTCGACTCGCTTTTGAGTTGGGTTGTGATGCTGCCAAGACGACCTGGACCGGTGACAAAGAAAGTTTCAAGAAAGTCACATCAGCGGCTCCGATTCCGGTTTTAGTTGCTGGAGGCCCTTCAACTGGAGATTCAAAAGCGATTTTGACGATGGTAAGAAATGCGCTTGATGCTGGTGCTTCGGGAGTATGTATGGGGCGTCAAGTGTTTGCACATCCAAACGTCGAAGCAATCGCCAAAGCATTGGTAATGCTCGTCCATCAAGATGCCACCGTGGAAGAAGCGATGAACACCTGTGAACTTTGAGGAATAAATATGGAAGTCTGGCTTGATTGGCGCCCTTCTATAGAAAGTAGCGGGTCTTCTTTCGAAGGGATCGACCGGAATCTTTTTTCGAAATACTCTGACTCTCAATTGGATTTCTTTTGCGATGGGAACCGCTTGATGTGCCAAAACCAACTCATCGGTAGTGTTGTGTTGATTGATGACCAAGCATCACAAGAACATGCTCGGTCTTTGGTCGGAAGCGTTGAGTGGTTAGTTCTGGAATTCTCAGACTGGTCGATGATTCCGATTGAAAATCTCTTAGCTGCTTGTGAAGGAACGCCAACAAAAATTGCTGCGGTTATTTCGACACCTGAGCAGGCGCAAGGTGCTGGTTTTGCATTGGAAAGAGGCGTGGAGGCCTTAGTCGTGACCTCTTCGGTAGTCGAGCCTGCCTTAATCGTCAAATCTCAACGTTTGGAACTCGATCTTCAAGAAGATGATGACGGGTCAAAGTTTTCGGGAAAAATTGGCATTGGGAAACTAACCATTACATCGGTTGAACCTGGAGGTACGGCTGATCGATATTGTATTGACATGACCCGATTGCTGGACCACGGCGAAGGCCTTCTCCTCGGCTCAAATGCCTCGAGTTTTCTCTTCGTTCATGGAGAGACACTTGAATCGGAATTTGTACCAACTCGTCCTTTCCGCGTCAATGCCGGGCCACCCCATGCTTATGTTCGCATGGCAAACGGTCAAACGAAATATCTCTCTGAACTTCAATCCGGTGATGAAATCCTCTTGGTAAATATCGAAGGAATGCTACGCAGTGCGACGATAGGCCGGCTCAAAATTGAAGTCAGGCCAATGATGTTGATAAAATGGGTCGATGAAAATGATAAAGAAGGAAGCATGTTCTTACAACAAGCGGAGACGGTACGCGTTGTGGGCCTCGACAAGAAAACCAAATCAATCACGGCATTGAAAAAGGGTGAAATTGTCATGGGCTGGTGTGACATAGGGGCGAGACACATTGGTGTTTCAATCTCAAGTACTGTTACTGAGAGATGATATGATGGCTGTTTTGGGTTCTGGAAACGCGAATGGCGGTTGTAGTTTACTCCATGCAGCAGGCCTTGGATATGGGGCAAGTATTGGACTTGACCTACCCTTAGCAGCCCGTTTACTTGACCGGCCAAGCAAGCGTGATGTCGATGACCCTGATGGATTGCTTCCGGCAACAATCGATGCTTGGCTCGCTGGTGGATTCAAACTTCCGAACGACCTTGCCAAAGAAGAGTTGTATTGGGCAGTCGTAAGCCAAATCCCTCCTCGCCAAGGTCTCAAGTCAAGTGCTGCAACAGCCATTGCCGCACTTCGAGCACTTGCAGACGCAACCAAATCTGAAGTAAGCGATGAAGAATACGTCGCAATGGCTGCACAAGCCCAACTCGAAGCAAATGTCTCACTCACAGGCTCTATCGATGATGCATGGGCTTGTCTTACACCGGGATGGAAACTTATCGACCCACAAGCAAACAGTATCGCTGAAGGTGTATTGTTTGAAGGAGACGGCCCCGACCCCGACCACTGGATGGTTATGATCGTGTGTCGTGGAGAACGAGCCAAACGTCCTGAACTCGACGATTTTATTCCCCACAGCACTGCCTTTCAAAATTCTCTTGAAGCATTACAAGAAATGAATGAATTGGTCGCCTTAACTTGGAACGGGCGAGGGGTAGTTGCTGTCATGAACGATGTCCAAGGTCGAAAGATTACCAACGATGCAATTCTCAATGGTGCACGGGCAGCAGGCATGAGTGGTTCTGGGAATGCTGTCATCGTTGTTGCACCAAAAGTGAGCATACCAACTTGTGAACGACTACGTAAATTGTTTGAAGCCAACAAAGATGTAGTGAAAGTGATTGATACATCATTCTTGAGCATTGTAAGAGAACAACCGATGTGAGACGCACCTTCTTGAGGGGAGGGTGGCTCGTGAAACTGAATCCAATGCATATGCACCTCGGAGAATGTATCCGGCTCACCCTTTTCGGGACAAGCCATGGGCCTCGTGTCGGAGCAATTCTCAATGGTGTACCTGCTGGTATTGTTCTTGATTACCAAGCCATTGAGCAAGCAATGGCTTCACGTCGCCCCGGTGGGCGTTACGCCAGTAAGCGTAAAGAGGCTGATGTTGTTGAAATCCGTTCTGGTGTTCTCGATGGCCAAACGACAGGTGATGAAATTGAAATCTCCATTGCGAATACAGATGCCAAGTCCCGAGACTACAGTTTCCTACCTGACCACCCACGCCCTGGGCACCAAGATATGGTGATGCATAAGCGTACCAACGGTGAAGCTGACCTACGCGGTGGAGGAAGTTCAAGTGCCCGTTTAACCGCTGCTTTGGTGGCTTCTGCTGCCGTACTCTCCCCACTCCTCAACAAACTCGGTATCGAATGTGAAGCACATGTCGCTGCCATAGGACAAGTAAAAGCTCAAGCAATGGCACTCTGCCCTCCAAGATGGGAAAATGAAGCATGCCAAGAAATGCGATGCAGAGACCCTTTGGCTGCCGTTGCAATGATTGAAACTGTTGAGCAGCATCGAATGGAACGCAATTCTATTGGAAGTCGCGTGGACCTCTGCATTACTGGCGTCCCACTTGGGTTGGGTGAACCTTGGTTTGATGGTATTGAGCCTGCACTTGCTCGAGCATTGATAGCGATTCCTGCTGCACGAGGAATCACCTTTGGACGTGGATTCGATGTTGTTGAGATGTCCGGTTTAGAACACAATGACACATGGGGGGGAACGGTCGAACATCCAACATTGACGGGCGAAAAACCAGATGGGGCTTTGGCAGGCCTTGCTACAGGCTCTCCGATTCTAGTATCGGTTGCTTTCAAACCACCTTCGAGTATTGCTGCCGAGCAACATACTCTGAATCTTGCTACACATTCGATTGAACCATTGGTTATTAGTGGGCGCCATGACCCAGTATTAGGGCCTCGAGCAGTTGCAGTGGTCGAAGCAATGGCCAAACTTGTCCTTTGCGACCTTGCACTACGCGGAGGTTTCTTGGATGAGTAAAACCATCACTGTACACAAATTTGGAGGGTCTTGCCTCCGAGATATTTCGGATTTAAATCGGATTGCTGAGGTGATTCAATTTTGGCCCGGTCAATCGATTCTTGTTGTTTCTGCGTTATGGGGTACCACCGACCGTTTGATGCGTGCAAGTCAAGAACCACGATATGCAAGTCGATTGGTAAATGACCTCTCACGCCAACATTTACGCTTTGCACCTGGTTTAATCGAAAGTGAGAATGCACATTTATTCAACTCAGTTTTGAAAGGAATCGAACAAGCATTGGAAGAATTATCCCGGAGCCCCGATGATTGGAGGTCTACCAATAGATTACTTGCTGCAGGCGAACGTTTGTCAGCTTTAGTCGTAGCACACCACTTACAAGAGTTCGGCATCCAAGCCCATCCAGTTGGAGCAGAAGATATCGGTTTGAAATTGAAGGGGATAAACAGGGCACCTATTGTCGATATCGATGCTTCAATGGTTGAATTAGACCGAACTGCCCTCTATGGAACTCCGGTTATTACTGGATGGTTCGGTGAAGGCTCAGACGGTGAATTAGCATTACTTGGACGCGGGGGAAGTGACCATACTGCTACATCTATTGCACATCTGGTTGATGCAGATAAGGTAATTCTATGGAAAGATGTTGAAGGTGTATTACCGTTGAATCCTCGCTGGGGCATTCATTCTAAACCAATTCCGTACCTTGGCTACGGTGAAGCAGTTGAACTCGCACGCTTGGATACACCTGTATTGCATCCAGCAACAGTCGAACCACTTCGCAGTATTGGAATCCCCCTCGAAATTAGAGATTTGCGCGGAGTTAACAAGGAAAGAGCCTCAACGATCATTGGGCCAGATTTGCATCAAACTCGAAAAGTAAAGGCCATTGGATGCTTACCGAGCATCGTTCGAATGAGTGTGCGTTCTCCGTCACTTGAGATTCAGAGTGAGAAACTAGGCCGGGTGTTGATTGAATTCGCAGAAGAAAATATTCCTTGTTGGAATCTGGACTCAATTCCGGGCCACATCTCGTGGATTCTTTCACAACACGACCTCGTAATTGCCAAATCCATCGTCTCCAAACACTTCACTGAACCTAACATCTCCGAATTTGGAGTCATGTTTTCATTAGTGGGAAACAAACTTCCGGATGATTCAGAATTACTCTTAACCAATCAACTCAAGGAACTCCTCGAAGTCGAAGTGCTTTCTATAACCGACCATGCTATACGCCTTATTTCAAAAAATAAAAATGTTCATTCGATGCTTGAAATATTAGCCAAGCATTTGCAACTCGCCATTGAGGCTTAGTTTCAATCCTCTGCACGCTTCTCGCGGAAATTCTGTAAGTGAGTAGGTAAATTGAGTGCAAATAATCCTCCAACGACACAGAACACAAAGAAAGTTCCAAGCGCCACACCATAGACTGAAATCAGTTCAACAGATTCCTCCATCCGAAGGGCTGTATCCTTGGAAAATATTCCAACAATGAAAGGAAGAATCGTGTTCGCAGAGAGGACAATGGTTGCCAACACAGTAGCGATAAGAGGGTTGATGAGGAGGGAACGGTGATACTTTCCGACAACTTTCTGTGGATTCATAACATACACTTCATTGGTTCGAATACTTGTATCAAGCATCGAATAACGAATGACACCGTTGGTGAGTTCGAAATACATAATCAAAAGCACTGCATAAACTACAACAAGGGCTGAAAGTAAAAACGGTTTGTCTTGAAGTCCAAACATATCGTTTGAAAGCATAATTTTTGAAGAGGCGAAACGCAAGATTGCAAGAATGAACAGTAAATTACTGATGAGTGTGAAACGACCATCACGTTGGAAAGTTCCCCAAAATCCAGTTCCTGTTGCTACAGCAATCAGAACTAATTGAAAGATGGTTGCAATTCCAAGACTTCCCGTGATCATATACCAAATGGTACCTTCAGCAGGAGAAATCATGTACGTCATAAGGGATAAGGCGACAAGAACTCCGTAAACACCGAGTTGAAGGTTTTGAACCATCTTTGCAGGTGGCAAGAACTTCGTCTTCGGGACCAAAGGACCTCCGAGAAGGCTTTCTATGAAAGAGGGAATTTCTACTTCAGGTATCGCATCTTTTGGAATATCACTTCCAGAACCGAGTTGACCCGCAATCTTCTTTCGAGAAGGTGCAGAAGAACGTACGGTTTTTCCATCATACAAGTGGGAGGTGTCGCTGGAAGGTCGGTTTACAGTCATATTCTCACCTCAGAATCCTCTTGCGCCTGCAAGTGCTGTTGAGAGCAGCATATCTGGCTCCCAATCCATAATATTGACACCAAGTCCACGAAGTTCACTAATGAGAACATCGCGCTCGGTCTTCATAACTTCATATCCGGTTCGGTCGATGCGGCGTGCATCGAACTCAAATTCAAGCGATGAAGGTGAGAGAACAGTGACATCGAAGTTTCGAGCACGGAAATCACGTAGAGCGTTCACAATGGTTGGATCATCTTCAAGATTCGACAAGAAGATAATTGGACTTCCCTTGTTGATGTGTGGTAAAATACGATTCACAACCACTTGAAGTGGAATGTTTCCTCGTGCAACAGCACCAGAAAGCTTGGTTAAGATGACATAGAGTTGCTTGCTTCCAGTATCTCGGTCAACGCTGGCGACTTCATCACCGTAAACGACGACACCAACGGAGTCACGACGGCTTAGGAAGAATTTCGCCAATGACGCTGCTGCACGTGTCGAATAGACCAGTGCATTACGAGAAACTGGTCCAGTCTCGGCGACTGAACGTGAGTCAACGATGATAATGATGTCAGAAACTGCATCACGTTCTCGTTCATTGACCATGAGTTTCCCTGTTCGGGCATAAGCAGACCAGTTAATCGCTCGGAACGAATCTCCTTCGAAATACTCACGAAGAGAGTAAAATTCTGAACCAGGACCTGGTTGACGAATATTGACAGCACCGGTGAAAATCTTCGGAACACGTGATTTGACGAATGTATCACTGAGGTCTTCCATTTTCGGGAACACAAGGAAATCGTTGTAGACATGCAATTCTTTTTCCTTATGAAATAATCCGAATGGGTCTTGAATCCTGACAGCCACAGGACCAAGACTATAGAAGCCTCGAAGAGGACATTCGACGGTGTATTCGATGAACGTTTCACGGCGAGGACCCAATTCCATCAAGATGTAATTTGCACCATCTTTGATACGCATTACTTCTGGAACTCGATCTCGAACTTCGAGAATTTTGGCAAGCGAGGAATGGTTTTGCATCCTCAATGTAATGTTGAGTTCTCCGTCTTCAAAAATACGGGCACTGGACAGTTTGCGCATAGCACTAACACTGTTCAACGCTGAACCTTCTTCTCCGCTCCATTCATCCGCACGACGGCCAGTTGCGGCAACGTCAGCGTGGCCGCCAAACAAGGCTGCCCAAGTCAGGAACACGAAGATGACAACCGCAATCGTAACAAGTTGAGAATTCCGCAAGGTTAAACCAAGCAAATACATGGCAATAGCCAAGCTTCCCAACATAGCAGATTTACGACTCCACATCACATTCACCTCATATCAATAATATCGGTTCTACAATCAAACTGTAGGGACCGGGACTTCTCGTAGAATAGCTTGAATCACTTCACCAGGCTCAAGGCCTTTGATTTGATGCTCAGGCTTGAGGATAAGTCGGTGGGCAAGTGCGAGTTCTGCGATTGTTTTGATATCGTCAGGAGTGACGAAGTCACGGCCTCGGAGTGCTGCAGCAGCACGGGAGGTCTTGAGCAATGCTTGGGAACCACGAGGTGAAGCGCCAACCAAAACACGAGGATCTTCACGTGTTCGGGAAACGACTTCGACCATGTACATTCGGAGCGCAGGATCGACGTAAACGAATTCACATGCTTGTTGCATGTTAATGACCATCTCAGGATTAGTGATGACATCGACTTCGACAGCGTCCTGTCCACGAGCAATACGGCGGGCGAGAATCTCGTCTTCGTCAGCTCGGTCAGGGTATCCGACGGACATCTTGAACATGAAACGGTCAAGTTGTGCTTCAGGGAGAGGGTAAGTACCTTCTTGTTCGACAGGGTTTTGAGTTGCCATAACAATGAACGGTGCTGGGAGCTTGTGCGTCACAGTACCAATGGTAACTTGCTTCTCTTGCATAGCTTCAAGCAAAGCAGCTTGAGTCTTAGGAGGAGCACGGTTAATCTCGTCAGCGAGGAGAAGGTTACAGAACAAAGGTCCTGGTTTGAAAGTAAATTCACCTTTCTTTGCGTCATAGATGTTGGTACCTGTGATATCTGCAGGGAGCAAGTCAGGCGTAAATTGTACACGCTTGAAATCGCAACCAAGTGCATCAGCAAAGGTATTGGTCATCAATGTCTTAGCCAAACCTGGGTAATCTTCGAACAGAAGGTTACCGTTGGAAAGAATGTTGATTAGAACATTGTCGATAACGTGTGCTTTACCGATAATTACTTTCTGGACTTCGGCTGCGATTGCGCTTGCAATCGAACCGACGGCCTTCAACTTCTCTTTGTTTTCTGGGCTAGTTTGGTGCTTCGGCTGGGCCGGAGCGGCCGGTGCTAGAGGTGCTGGGGCTGGTGCTGGCATTGCTGGTGCTGCAGGCATAGGCGCAGGTGCTGCTGGCATAGGTGCCATTGGCATAGGCGCTGCTGGTGCAGGCATTGCAGGTGCTGCTGGGGCCACAGGTGCTACTGGCGCTGGCGCGGGCTGGGCTGCTGGGGGTGCGGGGGGTTGCATGTCTATTTTCCTCCAATTATCAATTTCCCCAACGACGGATTTGCGGAATAACTTCCCGCAGTTCTTCGTTGGAGTAGGAACGGGTTGAGCTGATGAGCTCTACCAAGCGCGGTTCTCGGACCATTTGCATGATCTCCGCAGGGGATTTACGCATGAATTCATCACGCGTCAGGTCGTTGAATTGCCGAACCTTCGAAAGCAATGCTTCACGGGTTCGGGTTTGGTATTGAGACGGATCTAATTTTGATGGGCGTTCTCTGAATCGGGTCAAGTCAAACACATGCCGCCAGTTTTCTTTTTCAGGGACGACCATAATTGCAATGGCAAGCAAAGCAAAGAGATTGAGAATGATGAGCCACTTCAAGACAACATCGCTGGTAAGCAACACCACGGCACCCATTGCTTCAGTGAATGGGGCGATAAGAGGGCTAGATACGTGGCGACTCTCGTCAAAGACGACATAGAATTCGGAGAAGGAACGTGTGATAGTGGTTGACAATTCAGGGTTATCGAATTCCATCATGTCATAAATTAAAGCAGAAAAGTATTGGCTGTTTCCCAGCCACTCAGTATCGCCCTGAGCATTTGAGAGCCCATCTGGGTCTGTGTCCCAGCAGTTGTGACCGTTTTCAATATAGGCAGGGTCAGTGCATTGTAAGTAGCCATTTTCTTCAGCCAAGTCAGCATCCCAGAGGTGATTCGCAAGAACCGCATGGTCCGAGACGAAGACGATTGAACCAGTAACATCGATTTCACCATAGTCATTGTTTTGAATGACATCGAGAACATCTGAAACTGGGTAATCGATTCGGATGATGAGTCCCGTCATTCCTTCACCCAATGTTGGATTTTGGTCGCTGTCGATGTTATCGGGGAATTTTGCAATACGGGCAGAAGTAGATGCTGCAGCAAGAATGCTGATTTTTCGATTTGAATCGGATTGTTCATCAAGAACTTGGATCGCAGTTGGCTGGTGGAACAGAACAGGCATTCTGCAATTATCTACTTGTGCAAGAGTGACTGATTCTTCGGAACATGGAATCAATTTTTCATCGCCCATTTCACTTATGTTTTGATTTACACTTGCTGCGGCCCAAAGACGCTGGTAATCGGGATTTTGAAGTACCCCGAGGTCATTTTCAACTTCGTAGTATCGCTGGTCATCATAGACGGGGGCATCGAAATATTTGACTCCAAATTCTGAAGCGACGAGTTGTGCATTGGTCGAACTTGCTGCAAGGATGACCTTTCCGCCTTTCTTAGTGACGAAGTCATGGAGTGCGGATGCTTCAGCAGCATCAAAAGGCTTCTCTGGCCCTGCAATAATCAAGAGTGTTCTATGCGGGTTATTCCAATCATTGACCAACATCGGTGTCGACATAGTGTTGGCAATACTGAAATCATCAGCTTTGATATCATTATGCATTTCAGTCAACTGTTGCATGGAATATTCGTCAGCAGCATTGTTGTAAGGAGAAAGGACTGTTTGCTTATCCCAACTCACGATACTGATTACGAGAACCGAAAGGAAAAGAGAAGATACAAGCCCTACTTTGAGCCAGGTTTCAATGGCGATTTTTGATGATTCTTTGTCTGCCATATTTCCCCCCCCTTGTGCGCTTGCCGTACTCTTGAACGGTATAAACAACCGTCGGAACCTCGCTCCACACTTAATGCTTGTTCATGCATGATTTGAAGCCACAGATTAAGAGGGGGTGGAAATTAAATCTTTGGGAATCCCTTTGAAGCCCCCAATGCCCGATAATAAGCACAAAAGTATCAAAAAAACCACGATTCAGTCTTTTGAATTGAAGCTCCGACCAAGTGAGGCTAGGCTGAACAACATCAAAAGTTCAACACCGCCAACCCAAGGCAAAGTATTCGATTCTTGAGATAAATGGTCGCCATCATCGGAGCCATCTGTTTCTGGTGAAGTAGGAGATGAATCTTGGTCATTGGCCCCCATAACTTCGAGTTCGAATGTCGCACTACGGGATGCATCATCGCCTTCAGATGTCAACGTCAATGTGATTTCACAGACTCGATTCGGTTGGCTTCCTGAGGCTTCAAGGCGAAGTGTGACATGGGTCTCTTTCCCATTCTGTGCATCGGTGGTTTCAACCAACGTATTCGCAAGGTCTCCAACACCCGGCATCGAGAGGTGTGGGCAACTGCGGAATTGTACAGTCGCTTGTTTTACCGCATCTCGTGCGTTACCGTAATTGGTGAGTTGTGCTGAAACCTCGATCCATGAACCTGCGTATAAAGTCTCATCAGAGAGGGTAACTTCTGGGCGTAAATCGAAGATTCGAGGAACGCCTACATCTCCGTCGAGTTCTTGCGTACTTGTCGAGGTGTCGCCGACTTTCTCTTCAGCAGTTACCGTCAAGGTTGATGTGTTATCTGGATTGTATTCACGGGCATCATCGTCATCAATTGAATTAAAAGAAATAGTAAAGGTATCATTTCCATTTGCTGCTACCGAGAAAGAGGCGGGGCCACTAAATGTAAACGGAACCCAACTGTCAAATTCATATGTGAGTTCAACTTCAAGTTGAGACATTCGATTATTTTCGACATAAGCAATAATCTCGCCATTTGCATCCCAATCAATATCCATTTCCACAATGAATTTCGAGTCCATATCAGTCGCCCAACCAAGGGTCCAAGAGGGACCTTCGATCGGTCCTTGGGCATGAACGGGCATACTGCTCAAGAACGATAATCCAAGAAGAAGGGTCAACAGTACTACGAGTGGAGATTGTTTCATAAGATCACATCATTCTAAAATTTTTTGAACCGCTCTCTTCGTCAATACTCTGACCATAGATTTGCGATACCGAGGGGGCAAGGACGTATTATTCACGGGTTGAACACTCTTTCGTATCCCCGATGCAAGCGCTTTAACTGAAGCCATTCCATCCCAGCCATCTTCAAGCACAACCGCCACTTCTTCGGGGTGACAACGTGGAATAGATTCCAATGCAGTGGTCGCTATTTGAAGAGAAGTTACGTCACCAGGGAACCATGAAGCGGCGACCCCTGCTTCCGGGAAATCCCAAGATTCACGGACACGTAATTTTTGATACGAACCCGTGCGCCTTGCAGCTTCTTCTGAAAGCGTAATTTTGAGTAAAAATTCTCCGGCTTCAAGAACATTTTTCTTCTTGCCATCGAGTTGATAGAAATCCACAAGAGCGAGTGTTCGTAATCCATTAGGCCCAATCAGATGAACCTCTGCGTCCAGCACCATCAATGTTGGAGCAATGTCGCCTTGATAGGTTGCAACACACAAAGTGTTTTGATTTGGAATCACGCGACAATCAGCACCGGTTCCACAATCCGCTTTATGGCACCAATCGATAGAACGGCGCCAATCTTCGCTCTGGTTATACCAGAAACATCGAGTATCGAGGCAAATATTGCCCCCTAGTGTGGCGTTGCGGCGGATAAGTGATGAGGCGACTTTTCCCGCAGCCTCGACAATCAACGGGTGAATACCGTTTTCAAGCGTCAAATCTGCGAGTCGTGCCATACATCCAATCTCATGAAGAGATAACGTGTCAACACCTTCAATACGTGCAAGTGAAATTACATGTGGCTTTGGATTTAGGTGCCATTTGTAATTTGGAAGAAGGTCAGTCCCTCCAGCGACCCAATCGAATGCCTCACCTTTTTCAAGCAACATTCCAGCAAGTGTGCAGGCTTCTTCAACAGTCGTAGGGTTATGCAGTGTAAACGGTGGCATCAGCATTAATTTTCACCTCCTATATCTCGCTGCTCTTTCTTGAGCCAAGCACGGCCTGCAAGTCCAAGTTCAGCAAGTTGTTCCGGGTCGGGTTCGGTGGCAGTACGCCAACCTTCGACTTGATCTTCCATTGGAATGGTTGGGTCAAAGCCGAATAAGACTCCATTGACATAGGGACTTGTGTCTTCAGTTCGTTGACGTGCCTTGTCTCGGATTTTATGTTCTTGTGCTCGAGCAACCAATTTCGGTTGCATTGAACTGAGTTCAAGTGTTGGTGAAGGCAAGTCAGTCGGGTCATCAAATTCGGAAGCCTTGAGTGCTTTTTCAATACCCTTGAATACGACATCGGGGGTGAGAGGAAGCGTGCGTAAACGGATTCCAATTGCATCGTAAACAGCGTTTACCACTGCAGGTAGAATTGGGAGCAAGGGTCCTTCACCGGCTTCTTTGGCTCCGAATGGACCTTCTGGGTCGCACGACTCAATAATAATCGGTTCAACATGTGGCATTTCATGAACAGATGGAATTTTGTAATCAAGAAGATTTGCATTTTGCAGATGACCGGTTCGGCCATACACCATCTTTTCAGAAAGAACTTGACCAAGACCCATGTGACATGAGCCAATGATTTGACCTTTGACTGCCAAAGGATTGAGGGCTTTTCCACAATCGTGGGCTGCCCATACCTTGGTGCATTGAATCATTCCCGTTTCGACATCGACATCGACTTCTGCCACATAGGCTGAAAACGAGTACGCTGGAGCCAAACCTGCTGCTGCTCCTTTGTGAACTCCGCCCATTGGGGGTGAACGATAGGCTCCACTTGCAATCAAAGCGCCTTTGTCTTCTTGTGCTTTGTGAAGTGCTTTGAGGTATGAAACTCCAATCGCAGGATCGTGTTTGTAGTAAATTCGGCGGTCGTTCATGATTAAATTATTCGGATGATACCCAAGTATTTCCCAGGCTGCATTGAGTAACTGCTCACGTATTTCGAGCGCTGCACGTATTGCCGCATTGGCATTCATGAAGGTGACACGACTCGAATATGAGCCCAAATCAACGGGTGATGTATCGCTTTCATGACTTCGCACGTGAATCATTTCCATCGGAAGTGCAAGGACTTCTGAAACAACTTGCGCGATTGCAGTGGTCGAACCTTGACCAATATCAGCAGCCCCTGTGTGTACAGTTACGCCACCGTCCATGTCGACTTGCATGTGAACCGTTGCGTGTGGGAACTTATTTGGGTCCCAATGAATCGGTAGACCAGAGCCTGAAATGAAGAAGCCGCAACCAATTCCAATTCCTTTGCCAAGTGGCATCTTACGGAATTTCTCATCCCAGTTTGAGCCCTTTCTAACCTTTTCAAGTGCTTCACGCATACCGTTTGAAGTAATTCGGAATCCGCTGATGGTTCTACTGTGTGGTGGAAGAAGATTCGCCAAGCGCAAATCAATCGGGTCGACTTGCATGGTCTCTGCCATTTCATCCAGCCCGACTTCAACAGCACATCGTGTGTTGACTGCACCGTGCCCACGCATGGCGCCTGAGGCGGGCTTATTGGTCCAAACACGTGCACCGGTGTAGTGGAATGAACCCAATTCATATGGTGCTGTAGCCAAAACTCCGTTGTAATATGATGTGACGTGTCCGAATGAGGCGAAACCGCCTCCATCGATGAGTGCATCGATATCAAAGCCAGAAATTCGTGCATCTTCATCGGCAGTCATTTTGACTTCAATATGACTCGGGTGACGTCCTCGATTAATCCAATACACTTCTTCTCGATCGAAGGTAATTCGGACCGGACGGCCCGACTTACGTGCTAAAATCGCCGCACACATCTCGTGAGGGAACGGGTCAGATTTACCTCCAAAGCCACCGCCCACAAAAGTGCGGATCACGTTGATTTGGTGCATAGGGATGTCAAGAACTGTAGAAAGGGCTCGATGAGTGTAATGAGGTACTTGTTGAGGCGTATAGAGTTGTAATCGGCCGTTAGGATCCCAATGAGCCACCACAGCGTGGGGTTCGGTGAACCCGTGATGGACACCTGCCATACTCCATTTCCCATGTGATTCAGCATGTGGGTTTTCGACCAGGGACCGGTCTCCGAATTCTTGGAATACTCGCTTTTGGACGTTGGTTTTTGCCAAATGGTACTTGCCCCTCCAATGAATTGGTTCATCGGCATCTTCAAGTCCCTTTTTAGGATCGAATACAGGTTCAAGAACTTCCCATTCTACATCGAATAAGTTGAGGGCTTCAAGTGCTGTTGCTTCATCAATTGCTGCAACGCATGCAACCAAATCTCCAACGTGTCGTACTTTGTCAACAGCCATAGCATGTTCGTCTTTTGTCACGGGAAGAACACCAAAGCGCTGAGGTGCATCGGCACCTGTTGCCACAGCAAGAACGCCAGGGAGAGCCTCTACACGTGAAGTGTCAATCGATTTTATTCTGGCATAATGATGAGGTGAACGCAAAATCTTGCCGATCACTTCATTCGGTAGGCGGACGTCATCCCCATACCATGCTTGACCGGTCACTTTGGCATTTGAGTCAACTAAGGGCGTTTCTCTGCCGACACTGGTTCCGGTTCTGACACGGTCGTGAATGTGGGAGCCTGCGGGTTGCGCCTCTTTGCCTCCGACGGATTCAGGGATGAAATCAAGATCACGAGTAGCCATGTTTGGCTTTGAGCCACCAGAACCTGGTGGGGGGAATGCTTGCTTCCCAGCTACACGCTTTCCATCTTTACGAGTCGTTTGGCCGGGGCCACCTGGTTGTTGACGGTATCCTTCAGACATGATAATCACCGTGCATGGCCTGGAGGCATATTGGGTTCATCAGGTCCATCGGGATGTGGGTCTGGGTGAGCATCGCTTGCCGGTGCAGCCGCATCGACTTCACCACGGTGAATCGCCGCTGCACCTTGAATTGATTCAATGATTTGTTGGTAGCCTGTGCATCGACAAAGGTTACCGTCGATTGCACAAGCGATCTCTTGGTCGGTCGGCGTGTCATTTACATTCAACAACGCTTGAGCGCTGATCAAGAATCCCGGTGTACAAAAGCCACATTGCGAGCCACCATACTCTGCAAAACACGATTGAATAGGGGCTAGGTGAGCGCCGTCGGCTAAACCTTCAACCGTCATGATTGCAGCACCTTCAACTTGGCCTGCTAAACACAAGCAGGAAAGTCGTGGCGTTCCATCGACCATCACAGTACAACAGCCGCAAGTACCGAGGTCACATCCACGCTTTACACCGAGTGTTCCGACCTTATCTCGAAGAACATCCAGGAGAACTGCATTGGAGGATATCAAGACTTCAACAGGTCTTCCATTCACTTCTGCAGACCAGATATTCTTCACAGGAGCAGGTATCATTTCGATGTGTTCGCTGCCTACCATACTGAGTCGCCATAGGCGAGGTAGTGGACCCCGCATATCAACCTAGGGTATGCTCTTGTTGGGAGGCTATACATTTACCATAGAATTCAAACTGAGGGAGGAATTCGTTTGGTGACAGAGCCAACATCATCTTTACCGGCGGGAGGGTCAATCCAATCTTCATCCCCAGGTAAAATGAGCCCTTCACCCAAACCAACTAAGCGCCCTGCGAGAAGTCTTTGCCGATGAACTAATTCATCCCATTTGTACTCATCATCTTTCCACACTTTCCAACGCCGAAGTTGGCGCGATTGAATTACCAAGCGGGCATATAATCGCAGATGGAGTTTCGCTGATGTCGGCCACCAAAAGAACAGAAGAATGAATACCAAAATGGCCGGCAACTGAGTCAACAGAGCCAACAACCAATGCAGCTGTAAGAATTCGTTGACTGGGCTGGCCCCTGCAAGTAACATCCAAGTAACTCCCCCAGATGCTACAATCCACCAAAGTGGGAAGAATATGACTGCTGTGACCACTTTGAGTGTACCGATAATCGATTGGTCAGCACCTCGTTTCTTCATTATTTTTATGGCAAGAGCGTTTCCACGATAGGGTGGGAGATTTCCAATAACAGCACTCCATGAAATGAGTCCAAGCATCCAAACTGCAGCCCAAGCCCATCCAATGAACAATTGAGCAGAGGCCCACCTCGTAAGGCGGTCGGGGCGCGCGTCCACATCAAGAGGAGTCAAATTCCGTTGTTCCAGTTGGTCAAAATGCTGTTCGCAATCGTCGACGAGTTGGGCGGTTAAAGTAGGGTTCTTTTCGGCTAAATATTCCCAACCTGCACGAATACGTCGCGCACCCAAAACGGATTCAGCGTATGTCGGTTTGACCAGTTTGTCACCTGATTGGCGGGTTTTCTCAGCATAAGCCAGACTTCGGCTTTTCCAAATGAGGGTTCGCTCATTCCATGTCGTCTTTGAGAGGCTGGCACGTTTGAGTTCAATGCCGATTGAATCAGTCACGAGAGTGACCCATTCTCGGTCGATTCGGTCTTGTTCTTCTTCATTTTCGATTGAGTCGGGTATGGCTTTGAATCGCATAACGCGTTCAACAATTACAGCAGCCCGTTCACGGAAGGTTTGTGATTCTGAGTAATGAAGGCCTATTGGAACCAATTGAGGTTCTGGGTTACCATCCTGTTGGGCTGTTCTTCGAGCTGCAAGAAGAATACGAGCCGCACCTGAGCGGGCACGTTTCACAGATGAATCGGTATGGGTCGTTCCTTCTGGAAATATGATCAAACGCCCCCCGTTTGCGACAAGAGAGGCAACATTCTCCAATTGTTGTCGGTTTCTGTCTTTTGCCCCATCTTGACCAGTACTGTCTTGTGCCCGTTCGATTGGAACTGCGCCTGCACTGCGAATTAACCGCCCTAAAAGTGGGATTTTGAACAATGTATGTTTGGCGATCATCGACATTTTACCTGGGAGTGATGCGTGCATAAGCATCGGGTCAATCAACCCACTTGGGTGCCACGAAATGAAGATGACTCCGCCTTCCGGGGGTATGTTTTCATCATCAACAATATTGATTTCACGAAACCAAATACTCACTAACGCTCTGGAAAGACGTCGGACTAAACGGTAGATTCGATTGATTTGCGGATGGCCTTTCCCAGTGGGGTCCTTTGGCCAGCGCATAAACTAAGCAAAATGTTCTAACTTTTGAGGTCATCTCCGGATTTTATCATCAACCGTTCTTTTAGAGCCCGTCATTTCTCCGTTTGATTTTTGATGCACTGGGGGATTGCTTTAGAAGCAGACAGTGTGTTGGCTAAGAATATGTCAAGCGGGCTTTCCTTACCACAGGAACGCCTTTTACGCTGCCTTGGACAATACTCTGCAAGTCTTGAGAAAGCATGGGATGTGACTCGGGAAATATCCCTTCCAGGTTTGAGCGAATCTCTAGGCGTCGTTCGTTCCGCCCTTAATGCCCCTTTGACGGCTCTTGAAGAACAAGGACTTATTTTCAAACGAATGGCTCACGTCATTGGAGGCGGCTCCCGGCGAAGAAATGCATACCACCTCACCGAACAAGGTCGACTTCTTTACGACACATTAGGAGAGGACAATTCCAAGCCTCGAAAGAGCAGTTCAGATGGCGTATCTTTTGGCGACTTTCCTCAAAGTGGGCAAATATATGGGCGCTCAAATTTGATTGATGATGCCCTCTCTGTGTTTAATGAACAACATTGTATGATTTTAAGTGGATTACCGGGGATTGGTAAAACTACCGTGGGAATTGCGGTTGGAAATGAAATCCTCTCAACGGGCTCTAATATTCGATGGGCGACAGCCGACGAGTTCTCAGATTTCGAAACGCTGTGCCATTCGATGTCAATCCCATCACCATTGCCCACTGACTTTGATGCACTAAGCGAACATCTTGTGCACCATTACAAAGATGAGACATTCATTTTTGATGATGTTCATATGATTTCTAAGCGCCATTTGACACAATTTATCTCTATCTGTGAAAGGATGGAACGCCTTCAAGGGCCAAAGATGATTTTTGTCGGAAGAGAACCACTCGTTTCTTTTGAGCACCTCGAACGAATTACAATACCCCCACTTGAAACATCTGAAGCGGTCAAGTTACTTGGAAATTCCCAAAATGAAAAACAACGAGAACATATTGCTGAACGATTAGGAGGACATCCACTTGCCATACTGCTTTATCAAAAAGAAACAACCTTGCCCGAAACGAATGAGGATGTTCAGTCCTATGTTGAAGAAGTGGTCATGTCAACACTCAACGATTCTACGCGCTCTGGTTTGGACCATCTTGTCCTGTTGCCCCGCCCGATTGAAGCAAAGAAAGCCTACGATGATGAAGTCGTAGGAACGCTCGATGATTATGCATTTTTACGTTGGACAACGGGAATGGAAAAAATGGAATTACAACACTTGGTTCGAAATGTTCGACGTTCAACCATGTCTGATGAAGAGAAACTGAAATTACATCGACAAGCCGTTCTACATTGGGAAGCATGTGCCGAGACGCCAGATGACCACATCATACTCTTGTTCCATCGAATCTGTTCTGACTCTGATAATTTGGATACGCATTGTAGTTCTGCCTTCGAAACGCTTGTCTCCACCCATAGTAGCGCATTATCGGTACTCCTTGAACAAGCGATTGAAACTTCTCAACAACCCTCTCATCTTCATTATCTCGCTGCTAAAGTCGCCCTCGACCGTTGTGAACCGAAACATGCTCGTCGGCATCTCAAATCTATTGAACAGGAAGGATATTCAAATGAAATAGACATGGGCTTGGCATATCTTGAAGGGCGAATCGAAGATGCTGAAAAAGCGATAAAAAGAGGCTTGAATATCGGTACACAACAGCAAATAAATCAGTTGGCCCTCTCCGCAGCATCCCGTCGCCTCGATGACAGAATTACCGACTCTCTTTCCAAAGACGCTGTTTTTCAAATCAAACAGTATATTTCCAACATCACTCTTCCTGATGCTTCCAAGCAACGCACCGTCACGGTTGTGGCACTTACGATGGTACAACATGCATTGGCATTGGTTGAAGGAAATTTCGTTAAGGCTGAAACTCTACGATCTACACTTACCTCCGTAGGAGGGATAGATGATGCCTTAGTACTGGGGTTAGAAGCCAAAGCTTGCTTGGTTGAGGCAAAGAAGAACCCACACAACTTCACTGTGGCTGTTGAACGTACCAAACATGCCCTCGCCCAACAATCCAATTCAATTCATCGTGATTCACTCCGCTTGACATTGGTTGAAGCGTTGGTTGAACACGATCTTGAACAAGCAAAAGTGGAATTCCTTCAAGTTTCCAAACCGAACCTTTCACCGAACAGTGTCTTACTTCATCGACTCCATGCGCGCTGGTGGATGAGTAAATCGAACCTTGAACCATCGTTGCGGCAAATTGCATTGAAAGAAGCGATTACTCAACATCGAGCTGCAGGCTGTCCAAGAGCCGCAAATATACTTGAGGCTCTCCTCCACTCTTTACTGTAAATCGAGTTCTGCATTACCCACGAAATGTGTTCGCATGTGATTGTGAAGTGCTCCAGGGTATCTCAAGCATCTTAATTCATTCATTTGAATGTGTGCGATTGTGACAGATGTCACTTTCCTTATGAGGTGGTTTAGCAATTTTAACTCTTGTTGATGTCTTGATTGGAATCAAAGTTCAGCACCGATGAGAGTTTTGGTGTCAGCGATTCCAGCCAACACACGAATTTCTTCGACGATGCACCGCGTAAGCGCGTATTCATCATCGGCTTGGACTCGGGCAATCAAGTCATATTCTCCAAAAAGCATCCATCGGTCAGTAACGTATTCGATGCCATCCAATGCCTTCCGAACAGAACTTTCACAGCCAGGTTGGGTTGTAATTAAAACAAATCCTATCGCCATTTTTTCACCTCAGTATTCCACAGCAATCAATGTCTGTGTGTCTTTTACACCTTCAATTTGACGAAAGTCAGTCATCAACATTCGGGCGAGATCTTGAGCATTATCGGCTGATAATCGAACCAGCAAATCAAATTCCCCATACAGTGCATGTACTTCAGCAACAGCCGAATGTTCCATCAAAGAGAGATAGACTTCACGCTCATGCGCCGGCTGAGTTTTGAACAACACAAACGCTTCGGGCATGAACAGTCGAATTGAAGAACGGTCTTATTGCTTGCGAATGATTCTCTTGGCCGTACTTGATGCACATTCTCACATTCAATCGAACCTTTCAAATGCTTTTTCATTCAGCCAAAGATATGGACATGAACTCCCGCACTCCTCTTGGGATTTGGATTGTTCTGGTTTTAATGCTCGCTACCCCCTTTACTGGACTTTCTCCTTCAACGTTTGACATAGACGAATCAACTGATGATTTGACGGCCCATCAGCCACAGAACTCGGTGAATGCACGTGCTCAAACCACATGGACGGGTTCCGTTTCAGTCAGTTCAACCTATACCATTTCCGTTTTCGATGAACTCATTATTTCACCCTGTACTCAAGTTGAAATGGGCCCTGGCGCTCGGATTTATGTTGAAGGGCGCCTCACGATTGAAGGGACAATTGCTTGCCCCGTTACGCTTACTTCATTGACGGGTTCTGACCATGATGGAATTCAATTCAACAGCAGTTCGAACAATCGTGGTTCGGTTCTCAACAATTTGACAGTTGAAGATTCAATCTATGCGATTACGATGTATGGGGCGAACCCAATTATTCATA
>Ga0308016_10000277_pt1 | contig 26526 bp, 22 predicted proteins | sample Neamet233_FD_203129 | JGI IMG/M metagenome (GOLD analysis project Ga0308016, IMG submission 203129) | Marine microbial communities from water near the shore, Antarctic Ocean - #233 | ecosystem: Environmental > Aquatic > Marine > Unclassified | place: Southern Ocean | collected 2014-07-28
TGTTGTGATGCCAGTTGAGGAAAATGACAGCCTCAATGGCACTGATTTAACAGATAAACAATTGGAAGTATTCAACATCGCTTGGGAAATGGGATTCTACGAAAAGGATTCGCGTATCAAAACTGGTGAAGTCGCTGATGCCATGGGCATTGCTCGTGTCACAGTATCCGGACACCTACGCCATATTGAAGAGAAAATGGCAATCTTATTAGCCCGCAAATTAGGCATTTATTGATTTTGCATAAGCGAGGACTTCAAGACCGATAGGCCACCGCCCAAAATTATGAGCGCTTGGCAAGAGGGGAGACGTGACGACCCTGAACCTTGCCGAGAGCAAGATGTTGGTTTATTTGAAGTGACAAACCGCGACGGTAGGGCACGTTTAGGCCGATTACATACCAAACACGGCATACTGGAAACTCCGGCCTTATTACCCGTTATCAATCCAAATATTAGAACGATAGAACCTCGTGAAATGTGGGATAGATACGGTATTTCTGCTTTAATTACTAATTCATATATTATCTGGAAGCATGAACATTTGAAAGAACAAGCGATCAAAGATGGTGTTCATTCATTGATTGATTTTCCTGGAGTGATAATGACCGATTCAGGTACGTTCCAAGCCTATATTTACGGAGATGTGGAAGTTGGAGTCGAGGAAATAGTTGAATTCCAAAAAAGTATAGGTGTTGATATTGCTACAATGCTGGACGTTTTCACTAGACCTGATATGACTGAAGAAGAGGTCAAAAGTGCGGTGCTGGAAACAGATGCAAGGGCTTCAATCAGCATTGAAAGCGCTGGAAGCACAATGCTAAATGGGCCAATTCAAGGTGGCTTGTTTAAAGAACTGAGAACATTATCTGCTCAAAAAATGGCAAAACATGATTTTTCCATCCACCCAATTGGCGGTATCGTCCCAGTAATGGAGCAACATATGTACAAAGATTATGCAAAAATCATGCTCTCATCACTACCTTATTTGCCACCAAATCGCCCCGTTCACATGTTTGGTTGTGGACATCCTATGCTTTTCCCAATGTCTATCGCACTAGGTGCCGATCTGTTTGATTCGGCAGCATACGCATTATTTGCAAAGGATGGAAGACTTCTAACTCCATGGGGTACTGAAAAACTAGTCAATCTTGTTGACTGGCCAGTCACTATGCCTTGTATTGCATATACCTCTCCAGAAGAGGTTAGAAATTTGGATCCTGCAGAACAGGTCAAGGTTCTAGCCCGTTATAATTTAGAAGTCACACTTGCAGAATTATCAAGATGTAAGCAAGCGATTAGAGATGGAACAATATGGAGACTTGCTGAAAGGCGCAGCCATCAACACCCCGCATTGCGCGAGGCCTTTTTATGGATTACAACTAGCCCAAATAAAGCAGGGTTGGCAATGATTGACCTCGAAGAATTAGCAATTACAGATCGGGCCGCGGCAAGGGATAGAGATTCTACAAGAGGTTCTTGGGAATACTCTTGGGATTGGATAGTTGGCGCCCAAGAATCCCCTAAAAAAGGAGGCGTATCTTGGGGCGGAGAAGACACATATTTCCGCCCTCACATAATTGAAGCAAGAAGGCAACTAGCCTCTCGTTGGAGAGCCCCTGAGCCAGTAGGAAATGGTTCAGATGATGTGCTGATTTTACATGGCCGCCCAGGCCCTTGGCGAGAAAGATGCAGTGACTTAATGACTCGATTGGCCCATCATGCAGAGGGGATGGAAGTAATGATTTTGACCCCTCTTGGATTATTGCCCTATAGCATGGAAGATTTGAATCCATTCTCACATGTAACTGGACCACAATGGATTTGGCGAAGAAGGCCGGATTTATCTTGGATGAGAAGAGAATTGGAACGATTCGAATTGGGCGAGAGAAGGATTATACTTTGTGATTTAGAAGGAGATGGAATACAAGCGAGATGCATGGAAGCTCTTGTTGAAGCCGGCGTAATAAAATCGATCACCGATGAGGATGCCAGTGAAATACCTCTTGACCAAGAAGGGCGAATCATCGCCACCAACAAAGTACGTTGCCGACATGTTAGTGACAAAATGACCGTCCTGCTCAATGTTGAATATGGACTTGCTAAGGAATTAATGCAAGATGCTACTTTTGTTATCAATCGCCATGGCAGAATAAAAAATGCAATGTCATCTTCGGGAAAACATATCGTAAGCCCAAGATTAACCGATGGTGGCATCTCATTGACCGATGATGGTGCTATAGAATTACACAGCCACAGAAGCCGGAAATGCCCTTCTGGCTTTGAGACAACACAGTCTTGGAATTACATCGGAGAAGGTCCTGCATGGGTCGTTGTGAACGATGATGCAGAACCATTTGTTCGAAAGGGAAGGAATGTATTCCATGGATTCGTTTTGGCAACTGACCCATGGCTCACACCTGGAAGAACTTGTCTTATCGTAAATAAAAAGGGACAATTACTCGGGCATGGTATTTCAAATTGCAACTCTGAAGAGTTTGCAACTTTCAACAAAGGTATTGCGATAAAGACGCGTGGCGGATTACGTGAAAGCGTTTGAATCAAAGTTCCTATCAGTGCTACGATAAACTACTCTTAACGCGCAAGCATTGAAAGGGCGTCTTTGCCCTCACATAATTGAGGGGAACTGTTTGGAACGGGAGCGTATCATCCAAACTCAGGGTTTGTCAAAATTCTATGGACCTCATATGGCTCTTGAAAACCTTAATTTGGACATTAAAAAAGGGGCGACAGGCCTTCTTGGACCTAATGGTGCAGGAAAATCAACCTTTTTGAAAACTATATTGGGACTAATACAAGCAACTTCTGGTGAAGGAACTGTTCTCGGACATGATATCAGAACTGAAGGGGCCGCTATTCGTTCAAGGATTGGATACATGCCCGAATATGATGCTTTGAACCCAGATATGGATGCAATAAATCAAGTTAGATACTCGGGCGAATTACTTGGAATGAATCCAATTGTAGCATTACAACGGGCTCATGCATCATTGCAATACGTAGGCCTTGGAGAACAAAGATATAGAGAGATAAAATCATTTTCAACCGGCATGAAACAAGCCACTAAACTGGCATGTGCAATAATCCATGACCCTGAATTGATCATCGCTGACGAACCTAGCAATGGACTGGATTCTACTGCTCGTGAATTTATGATTGACACCTTGATAAATACTGTCAAACAAGGTGACCGTTCAGTATTGATGGCATCACATTTAATGGATGATGTTGAAAGAGTATGTGATGAGATCGTACTATTGCACAAGGGTAAACTGGCAGCACAAGGACGCATTGAGGATTTGAAAGCGATTGATCGTGAAATAGAAATTCACGTTTGGGGTGGAGCATCTAAACTGGAGGCGGCAATGATTAAACGCGGAATGCGAGTTAGACGTGAGGGGCGAGTAATGAGAATCGCCCACGAATCCGAAGAATTGACCAGCGAGATATTGCTCTGCGCATCTCAAGTAGGCGCTCAAATAAGAAGGATGCATGAGTATGAAGCATCCCTCGAAGATTTATTCCTAGTAATAATGGAAAACTTAGGCTATGATGTCAAAAGTAGTGAAGACTTGTTCAAACATCCAATCCATGCAAGAAAGGTAGATGCTCCCGGTCACATGGGTGGTGGTGCTTCATGAGCGAAGATGAAGAAAATTCACCTCAACCACAACCACAACCGCTGGCTCAACCGCAGCCAATCGCAGCTGCACCTCAACTACCGATTCCAACGACCCCACAACCGGTACAACCAGTTCAGCCGGTTCAACCAGTTCAACAAATGCAACCGGTACAACCAGTTCAACAAATACAACCGGTACAACCAGTTCAACAAATACATCAAGTTGCAACCGATGATGTACAGATGGCTACTGCAGAAACACCTGTGACTGGCCAAGGACGGATGGATACTGCTTGGGGTTCAAGTGAAGGTGATGAAGATATTTCTGAAATGGCATCTATTGGCCAGACTGACTCTGGTGAAATATTTAAACAAAATTATGAACCATGGAGAGGGGAATTAAATCCCAGATGGATGCGTAATTGGGCCATACTACGCCACCATATTCTTGGTATTTTCAAAAAAGGTCATCGGCCATGGGGCGTTCCGACAAGGATTTTCTTAGTCCTCGTATTCTTTGCATCACTATCGGATGCTGCACTCACTTTACTATCATCGTTAATTGGAGACTCTGAATTCCATTCGATGTGGGGTGTAAACAGAGATAATCTCTACGGCCACGTACTCGGATTTTTCCCACGCAATGTGATGTATTACCCGATAGTAGCAGCACTATTGGTAGGTGGAGTTATTTCCGAAGATCGTCTTCATGGAACTTCTGCACTTTACTTCTCCAGACCGATTAATCGGTTTGATTATATTGGGATGAAGTATGCATCTGTTGCATTTATCCAAGCAATAATTATCATATTAACTCTCTTTTTGTACTATCTTACAGAGATTATGGTTTATGGCCGGGGCTGGGCATGGATTGTTGATACATTTCCAATTTTCCTCGGTGCCTTGATGGGTGGTATTCTGTTAATCATCACCTATACCAGCATAGGATTAGCACTTTCCAGTGTATCCAAGGGTAAATTCTTCCCTGGAATCGGATTACTAGCAATTATTTTAGGAACTAAAACATTAGCAATAATTGTAAAGAATTTATTTGATAGAGAGATACTATATCTTCTATCACCATATGATTGTTTGGCTCATGTTGGTCAAACATTAGTGAGGACTCAACCAACCTATGACCAGTATTCTTGGACTTGGTCACTAGCATCGCTAATTGTAATGAATGCAATCGCACTGTATGTGTTGAGTAGTCGTGTTTCATCTATGGAGGTGACTAGAGAATGATGCCAGATCTTCAACAAGTCGGGGAGGGGGAAACTCAACAATGGGCACCAAATATCACCGCCCCTGTGGTATTGCTTGAAAATGTCTCCAAATCATATGGAAAAATTCACGCATTATCTGAAATCACTCTGGCCTTATCCGGTGGCGTGACAGGAATATTGGGCTCTAATGGTGCTGGCAAATCGACTCTATTCAATCTGCTAATGGGTAAATTGAAACCTTCTAGTGGAAGTATCAAACTATTCGGTACAGACCCATGGAAGAACCCCGCCCCATATGCAAGAGTAGGTTTCGTTCCTGAGCACGAGAAAATGCACGATTGGATGACTGCCCATGGATTTGTATCATTATTTGCTAGATTGAATGGTTTGACAAGAGAAGAAGCGAAATCTGAAGCTGACAGAGTACTGAACTTTGTAGGTTTAACCGATGTTGCACATAAGCAACTCGGGCGCTATTCAAAAGGAATGCGGCAGAGGGTAAAAATTGCCCATGCACTAGTAAATGACCCGGAGTTAATCGTATTGGATGAGCCGTTACAAGGATGTGACCCACTTGCCCGAACCACGATAATGAATGTCATTAGAGAGTTAGGGAAAATGGGCCGTACCGTTTTGGTCAGTAGCCACATCCTACATGAGATTGAACGAATCACCGAGCAAATAGTCATCCTTCACAACGGGCGTTTACTCGCTTTAGGAAACCTCCATACAATCAGAGAGAAGATGGATAATATACCGCATACCATTAGTATTGGCTGTGAAAATCCAAAGGAATTAGCCAAGGATATCATCAACAATGACGCGGTTTATGGAATCAGTTTTCCTAGTGGCGACCGTCTACAAATTCAAACACATAATCTAAATGCCGTCCACAGGGAATTACCTGCTTTAATTGTGGCCAATGGGCACAAAGTCTCGTCGATTGATAATCCGGATGATGATTTGGAATCGATCTTAAAGTACCTGACCGGAGGTCTAGCCCGATGATGTCTCCACCGAAAAAAGATAATGTATTTAGGGCATTGGACAGGAAACTTGGCGCCGTTACGGAATTTACCATGAGGCAATATCGTACCAAATTATCTACTTGGGTAATATTGGGAGTTGGATTTATTGCTATATCCATTGTAGTTTTATTCTATGTTGATTCAATGCAACAAGAAATTGAGGCGATTGACAATGATGGTGACTCTGCGGATTGGGATGGCGATGGATATCCGACTGGCCAAGAGCGAATATATGGAACAGACCCCGAGAACCCAGAATCCCATCCTGGAACATTCACACCTCCGATTGCCCCCGATGCACCTGAGAAATGGATAAATGAAGATGATTTCGATTGGGATTTGGCAGCGAGTGGAGACACTACTGCAGGTTACGATGATGATGGAGACTGCCGACTTGCCGATTCAACTCAGAGTCAAAAAGATAATAATCGTAACAATATTGAATGTGATATCATCTTGGATTATGATGAAATGAGGGGAGAATGGTCCGAACCTAATAGTGATAGATTAGTAGATGAAGATCCCGATGAAGAAAAATATGCCAAAGAGGCCATCCATCGCGCATTCTTATTGGCAATAGGTAAAATGGGATTCGTATTCTTACTGGGAATTTTCCTACCTTTATTCTTGGCAACTGGTTTGATTCGTGAAGAGATGGATAATTCGACGATACATTTTATGCTTGCAAAACCAATTGCTAGACGTGACATATTCCTTGGCAGAATTGTTGGATATTTGGGTATTGTATGGCCATATATTATTGCAATGGGCGCAATAGTCGGAATCATTTCCGGTTTTGCTGGACCTGGTGAGAGTCTTTTTAGATTTGCAGACCTCGGAATGTGGATGGCTATAATATTCGCAACAATGTTAGCAACATTAGTTTATGGAATGTTATTCTGTGCACTTGGAACCCTATGGAAGCGCGGTATTATACTGGCCCTGCCATTTGCCGCATGGGAATTAGGAATGGCGATTTTATCATTCAATGCACCGACTTCATCAATTCTCAGATTTTCTGTTATTGGCTGGTCGCTAAATATTATCGATGCTGCATCTTTGGTTGTTTGGCCTAATATGGCCCTATTCATCAGCATGGGAATGTGGGGCGGTGGATATGGCGGCGGTGGATATGGCGGCGGTGGCAGGTGGGATAATTCACTTGAGGGCGCAGGTGCTTTGAGTGCCTTTGCATCCGATACAGGTTTAGGGATTAGCCCAATAGCAACAATTGTAGTTTCTACACTTGTATTATTATTCCAGGCAGCAATACTGTGGCTAGTCGGTTCTGCAATTTTCAAAGGGAAGGAAATTGAATGAGCCAAGATATGCCCACTTTTAGTGGCGATTTGACACGGATGTGGAATTTACAAGAAAGACCACCGTTGCAGCACCTCACTTGGGATTGGTGGTGGTGGCTAGTGATGCTTGATGACCATGAAGGTAATCCAAGCGGAAAACAATTGATGGTACTTTGGTCCACAAAGGACAATGCTATCGTCGATGTAAATGGAAGCCCTTGGACTCCAAAAGGCAGACCAGGTTTTGATGACGATGGAGCGATTGCATTGGATGGAATGGTCTGTGCATGGTGGTTTGATGGGAAACAAATGCACGAACCTATAATCAAAAAAATCTGCAAAATGATTGCAATACCTGATACCCATCCACAATGGCCACTGACCGATGATGCCACTACTGGCCAAGGTGGTGGGGCTGTTATTCCGTTATTAGGCGAAGATCTGTCGATGGGTTTGAAATCAGACCTTAGTGAATTTTGGATTAATTTGGTAACCGATAAAGAAATGCGCGGAGATAAGGTACCCACTGATTTCAAACTAAAGTTAACCCCATGGAATCAAGCGATGTCCACTGCGAGGAGAGCAAGTGCAAATTATGCCGCCAATATGGGATATGATATTCTCCGACTACATGGTACCAAAGTATCTGGTACATTGGATGATGAGCAGGTATCTGGAACTGCGTATTTCCAAAAAGTATGCGTTCAGGCACCATCGGTCCCATGGTATTGGGGAGTTTTACACTTGGATGATGGCTCGTATATCGATTGGTTCATCCCTCATGCATCATTAACAGTAAGTGCTAGAGATAACAGACCATGGAAGAAAAGAGATATTGGACATATTGCACTGAGCCAAGGTGGCCTATTCCATGATGCAAAGAACAAACGTAGTGAGAAGTTTACAAAAGTCACTGTTACAAAGACGGCCGGTGCTAATCTCGAAGGCGACCATGCCCATTATCCAGGCGCACCATTGCCGGTTTTTGAAATTCATATGCATAATGGTAGAACAGATATCAAATTACAAGTAGAGGCTATTGAAAGAGCTAATTGGACTTTTGACCAGCCAACCAGAGGGGGAATGCAATCACATTTGACCTACAATGAATATCCTCTTAAATTAAACAAATTAATTATTCAAGATGAAACTGGAACAAGAACCGAGTCAGAATACAAGTGGGCGAGAGGAAATGCTGAGCATTCTTGGGGCCTACTTCACTGATAAAATGGGCAAATACGGCAAAAGGTTCATCAATAACGGCATACCAAACACAATCTAGAGGCGTTTCTATGACTGAGGAAGAAGTAGCGGAAGAACTGAATGAAGAGGTCACAAATACCGACAAAACAAGTTCTGAGGCGAGTATCGATGCTAAACAAAAAAAACTTGCTGCGAAATTTTTAACTATTCCTGGTGAAGAGATTTTACTTACCAAACAACCTAGTATCTTTGCCTTCCTTGGAATGTATATTTTGGGCTTGATAGTTCTTGGCGTTCATTTACTATTTGGCCAAGCGGACTTATTGGGCGATAGTGATTCAAGTGCATTAGTATCAATTGTTATTGCGATCATCAAAGTAAGTGGCGGAGAAACTGTACCTTTCGGATTTGTATTGACAATGTTGATTATCACATGGTTAAACAGACTAATTAACATGTCCACTTCTGGAAGATGGGTTACAACTTGGCTACTTATAGTAACATTTACTCCGATTCTTATTCAAATCGATGATGTGATATATTTTGTCACTGATATTTTCGGAGAACCAATCGGCGGATTCATTCCAGATTTCATAAGTTATAATTATACAATATTTGGATTGGTATTTGCATCAATATTTTGGGGATTGACTTATTATTTCCAGAAGAGTTTTCACTATGCAATTACTTCCGATGCAGTAATATTTCAACATCGCTTTTTATTGTCTCATTCGAGAAGAAGAATTCTTTACGATAGAATCTCCGAAGTGATTGAGGAAAGAAATCCAATGGGCATGATATTGGGCTATTCAACTCTAACTATTCTAACAGATACTGGAATCGGTCTAGTTGAAGAAACAATTGGAGTGGGTGCAGGCGCCACCTTACCAGGAACCTCACAGAAGGATTCCGATTCTGCTGCTGCATCTGCAGGAAAGACATGGATTCGCAGTATTGTTGGATTGATGACATACCAAAGAACTGCCACTAGAGTTGTAGCTGATCCTAAGAACTGTTTTTATTCTATTCGCAAATCTGATAAGACTAAATTATTAGTTGATGAAATGCACAAAAAGCACTCTTCATCTAGTTTGTTATCCGATTTAAAGGATTCATTAACTCAATAAATAGCGATTAATCTGCAACTGTTTAGAGCGAGTCATTGAAGAACCTCAAGCCCTTCACATGGATTGTTGGAGATGACACTATGAGCGAGGAATTATTACAAACTGCCATTGATTTATTCAATCAAGGAAATATCGATGGCGCCATTGAGCACCTAGAATCTAAGTTACCGGACAATCCAGATAACGCACAAATGCACCACATGTATGCTGAATTTGCAAACATGAAAAATTCAGAGGCTCAAGATGATGTAGTTCCTGGCCGCAAAATCATGATGATGTACAAAAAAGCAATGGAACTCGATGAAGAGAACATGGAATATATTGCTGACTTCGCTGCTTTTGCACTTGAGTGCCGCCGTATCCCAGTAGCAGTAAAGGAATTCCAACGCTATGCACGCCGTCTTGAACTCGAGGACATTCCAATTGATGAAATTCTTTTCACCGCTAGCCGTAATATTGTTGATGCGATTGAAGTGATGGACCCTAGTAAGAAAAACCCGATGGTTCAACCTTGGCTTCAGCAGGCTCTAATTTGGGCTGTTGGCGGTCTAGGATACAGTAAGGACGAAGCTGTAGAAATGATAAATCGCGAAATGTGAGGTGAGGATTTGACTGGCGAGACTGTGAAGCTCGCCTTTAGAATTGGATACTTGGGTAACGGATTCCACGGTAGCCAAATCCAACCGGATGTAAAGACAGTTCAAGGAGAACTAGTCCGTGTATTTCAGAGTCTCAAATGGATTGATGAAAATATTACGGAACATAATTTAGTTCTTTCAAGCCGTACCGATGCTGGAGTCAATGTCAGAGTAAATGGTGGAGCAGTAACGCTAAAAAAGGGCCTATGGGAGTCACTAGGTGCCAAAAAAATGATTCGGGCTATCGATGATCGTCTGTGTGAGGGAATCTCATTTCTTGATGTCATTGAAGTTGCAGATGATTGGAATCCAAGACTGGCACAATATCGTGTATACCGTTATAGAATTGAGGGTATTGAATTCTGGAAATATCCAGGCGATGTATTTACCGAATATTGTAATCTGTTCACAGGAACTTATGACGCTTCCAACTTCGCACGCATAGAGGAGGGGAAGGAACCGATGCGAACAATCCTTTCATGTACTCCATGGATAGTAAATAACCGAGTTGTCGGTTTCGAAATCGTTGGTCTGGCTTTCTTATGGAATCAAGTTCGCAGAACTGCAAATGCGATCTTCAAAATGTCCATAGGTGATTTAACTATTGAACAGGTAAAACAGGCAATTCAAAAACCAGAAGTAACAGTTGATTTTGGAGTAGCACCACCTGAATGGTTAATTTTGTGGGGCGTAAGTTGGCAACAATTACCGCTGCCAGACTCTAATACAGAGCCCCATTTTACATCAGTACCAGAAGGAAGAGTCGCTGAGAGAACAATGCGTAAACGCTGGAGATTGGCAGCGGAGCATGAAATGAAATCCTTGCTCTACAATGAATGGGCAGCAATTGGCGAGTTACCAATAACACACCATCGTAATTCTTGAATTAAATCAAGTCTAATGTTGGGCCAACTTTTTCAAATAAGCGCAATACTTCATCTAAATCTTCTCTTGTCAAACCAGATGACATCTGAGTTCTAATTCTTGCTTTATCTCGTGCAACCATTGGGAATACGATTGAACCTGCCATTACCCCTTCTTTACCCAAAGCAGCGGTCATGGCCTTTGCAACGCTTGATTCACCGCACATCACTGGAATAATTGGAGTCGTTGACACCCCTGTGTCAAAACCAAGTGATTGTAATTCCTTACGGAAATAATGAGTATTCTCCCAAAGCCTAGCATGATGTTGAGGCTCACTCATCAAAACTTCAATTGCGGCTTTTTGGGCAGCAGCAACTCCTGGTGGTTGTGAACCCGAAAGAAGCCATGAACGTGAATGATTGAGTGCATGTGTCCTAGTCATCTCCGTTCCTGCAACGATACCGCCTTGTACACCCAGTGCTTTAGAGAAAGAACCAATTTCAAAATCGACTTTACCCTGCAATTTGAAGTGGTCAACAATTCCAGCACCTGTATCGCCCAGAACCCCTTCACCATGGCAATCATCGACGTAAACCATCGCATCATATTCCTCTGCCAATGCATGCACTTCATCCAGAGGTGCAATATCTCCGTCCATTGAAAAGACACCGTCAGTGATAATTAATTTGCGAACTGAATCTTGGTGTGATTTCAATACTGCCTCCAATTCCCCCATGTCATTATGAGCATAAACTCCTCTTGCCGCCTTTGTCAATCGTACGCCATCGATAATTGAACCATGATTTAATGAATCGGAAATAATCACATCATTTGCACCTGAAACAAGAGTAGGAATCAATCCTACATTTGCTGTATAACCTGCTGAATAGATCAGTGCTGATTCAACGCCTTTGAATTGTGCAACCTTTTTTTCTGCTTCTAAATGAATATCCATTGTTCCGGCAATCGCCCGCACAGAACCGCTCCCTGCACCATATTTGATAGTGGCATCAAGCATTGCTTGGACCACTTTAGGATGCGTTGTTAAATTCAAGTAATTATTTGCCGAGAGCATAATAGTCGGTTTACCATCTATCTGGCATCTCGGTATATTTGCGCCTTGTAAAGTAGGCGGTTCCCATAATAATGAATTCTTATTTAACTCATCAAAACGGTCTTTCATCCACGACATATCACCTGGCATATGGTTCCCCTCATTCATAGGAACTTGACGACCCTTCATGTTCTTTCTTGTTGACCGCTTTGCCCCTCAAACTCAAAAAGGTGATTGACTTGGCCGTACTAATGCTGCTCACTGGTACTGTTAGTAGTGGCCTAGGCCGAGCACATATTTTCATGTCACAGCAGCATTACCAAGAGCAATTCAGAGTATTCCTTGGCCATACTGCTTGGCCTGGAACTTTGAATGTCGCAGTTAAGGGTGATGTGTTAGCAAAATACATCGCATTGAGAAATAAAGCTGGAATTGACACCTTGGATGCTGATGAAGAGGCAATGAAGTCTGCCATGAAAATAAATGTCAGTGCAATTGATTCAACTAGGGTTCGCGGATTCTTACGAGATGGTGTATCATTTGGAGGAGCAACTGCATTTGATGCAAAAATATCTCATTCTGACAAAATTGTTGACTGTGCGATTCTAATTCCCGATTTAACCCGCCACATTGATGTAATCGAAGTCATTTCTGGAACCTTTTTGCGAGAATTCTTCAATATTGAAGATGGAGCAGAAGTCACCATAGAACTGATTTGAGAATCACTCTTCTTCAAACTCATCAAATGAGTCTACAACTTCGAGCATTTCTTTATCTTGCCCGACCATCGATTCAGCATGCTTAGGTTCATCTTCAATATTTATCATTCCCACGAATGGATCTTTTCCATCTTCTATCATGCATAATAATCTCCACCTTGGAGCCCAAGACAAATGAACATACATTGGCCCAGGTAATAGCAATAGGAACCACGAAATTAATGATGGGATTTGCATCATATCAATTCTATCAATTGTCAATAACGCAAATCCGATAAATGGCATAGGATAGAGTATAGCACGCGGTGGTGAAATCGGAAATCGTTTGAAGACCCCAACCAATAGAATTGAAACCAACCCTAATAGCAAACAAGTAGCAATCAATAACGCTGAATGGAATATCCATCCGCTGACCCAGCCTGAACCCGATTGCGCAAATTTGTATGGAAGAAGAATAGCGATAGAGACTAAGACCCCATAAAAACCACCGATATTAGCTGGATGGGATAGCCACAAAGGCAATTTTGTGAAGCGGCGGGAAAGTGAAGTTCCGAGTAGAGTGTCTCTCTCACTCACGTCAAGTGATTCGAGGCGTTTTTCCCATGCTAAAGAGGCACTCATGAATTCAATGGCCTAAGATTAGGTTTTTGAAGATAGAGGTGAGTCAACAACACATTATGCGCTTTATTCCCTGTTAAGGAATTTAGCCATCGGACCTTCAACTTCAATCTCTTGTTCTTCTTCAAGCCAAGATCTTTCCAGCAATTCACTTTCTTGTTTCTCTCTTTGTCTCCTTTCACCATCATCGGTGATGCTCGATTGTTCAGCATCCTCATCATTACTTAGAGTTGACAATATAATTGCTTGATTTAATAGTGCTAATGAACGCCTAAGTTGTGCTGTAACTTTTTTATGATCAGTAAAATGACCAATCCTTGTATAATTTACATCATCATAAACCAAGTCTAATCCACCGAGTAGAGTGTTAGTGGCCAAACGGACCCTCGCATCTTGCAATAAGATCCATTTCTTATCCGATTGTAACCAAACAAAGACCTGCGCCTTACCCATTGGTTCATCGCTCATCAAAGGATGATTGAAATTTACTGAAAATGGAATCTTTCGATCTCTTTCAATCACTAATATGATAGGTATTGCAATAGCAAAAAATAGCAACACTGGCAACGCTATATTGGCTAATTCAAAAGGTCTTGAAAACAAAAATAATGAGCATAATATCAGTGCCACGATTATTGCTAATTTTGGCATTTTTGAATTGTCCGAATACAACTCTTTGGCCACCATCGTTTCAAAGTAAACTTTAGTTGTTGATGGCGGGTCGTCAAATGAATCAGAAGCCATCAAACTAACCATCATCTGATTCCATTTGAAGGTTATGAGTCAAAATCAATTTATGCGAAATTATTGATGGCGATTACCATTGATATCAAAGAACTTCATTGTAGCATCTATTTTGTCCGCACCCTTCAATAACGGTAAGGGCGAGTTCACCCCTACGGGGTGTGTTAAAATGGTCGAATTAGCGCAGGGAGAAGTTGTTGAATCTCGCCGCGGCGGTGCTGACATATTGGCTCGTTTGACTAATGACATGGCTAGACTTGGCCGTTCAGGACACATACGAATTGAACGCCGAGTCAAAGGAATTATGCCTAGAGTCAGCCAAATTGTTCTAAGAGAAGGAAGGCCAATCTTAGCCCTACATGAATCAGATAACCTGCTTACTGGCCTAGAAGCATTACTTGAAATTGAAAGTGATTGTTCTGCACTAGATGCTACAATTTCACTCCATGTACAAGAAATAGAAGATGTCGATGTTATCGCTAAATTATTCCCGGCAGCATATCTTGAGATTGAGGCAGAGAATATTTCGAATCACCGCCAAGGAGAAAGGGAGTGGTGGACAAAATCACGTACTCTGAAATCAACATGGAAGCGTGAGGAAAGACTACCGGAATTAGAACCTTCAGTCGAAACACCAGAATTCATCCGTCAAAAAAGTAAGGCAATGCTTGAACGGCATAGCGGCATTGTAGAGATGTTAAGCCCTGGCCAAACTCTGATCTACGATAGTGAAGACCCGGCAAAACTATTCCAATTAGCGAGCGATTTAGCAACTCATGGTAGGCCAATTCTTGTCATCTCTCGTTACGAAGTGGAACAATTGAATGTCAATTTTGATTTACCTATTGAATCGTGTTCATGGCTAAGCAATGCAGAAACTGAAAATTCACTTGACCCGTCCTTGGAGAGCATTAAAATGAAAATTGATGCTTTTTTATGGGCTAACTCAAGAGCAGTGGTTGTTTTTGAAGGTTTAGAATATTTAGCCGGAATCCATGGTGATGACCGAATGATTGGAATGATCAGAGACATTTGCGATGGAGTTAAATTAGAAGATCACTTATTCCTTTCCACTGCTGATTTAACTGCATTTAATCTATCAAAGAGGCAATTACTAGCCCGTGAATTGGATGAACTAAAATCAGAAACCCTGGACCTTTGGTTACTAGAAGATGAGTTATTGCTTGACCATCCTATTTGCGCGACTCCAGACGAAGACGAAATCCGATGGATTGAAACTCAATTGGAAAGAGCATTAGGTGATAATTTACAATCACCGGCAAGTGCTGCAGATGCTATGCATGGAATGTCTGGTGGCGAAGAGTCATTGGACCCTCGAGAGATTAGCAATGCCACAGGAAACCTATCTGCAATGATGCAAGAATGGGCTGAAGATTCAGAAATAGAGTCATCATTAGAAATTGAAAACTCCCAATCGATAACCTCTCCTAATGCACAAGGACCAAGCGATGACTGGACACCCACATTCCTCGGCGGCGAAACTACTGAAGTAGAACAATTAAAATCGAGGCAGGTACAACAAATCTATTCGCAACAGAATATTGATGAAGATAATGTTGATTCTTCCTTGAATCCTGCTGTTGAGCAACTGACTGCTCAAAAACTAACTTCGTCAAAATCAACTGGCCCGAGAAAAGCCACTATTGTAAAGAGAGCAAAGAGGAGTGCTCTCCCACCGATAACCACTAGAAAGCATACAATGCAAGCAAATGCTGCAATTCAAGTTGCTAAAGATTCTCCAGACCTTCCACAACTAACGATTATTGCACAACCTGAAAAACATCTATCTCGTTCAATAAAGGAACGCGACATCATCCAAAGAAAAGCACTTGATGATACATTCCAACCAATCTCTCACAGACAAGATTTGGAACTTCAACAGGCATCTGTTCAATCTGCTGCCAAGCGTATTACAACTCTACCAGCAACTAGCGGAGGGCCTAATGTACTGGACGTAATAACCGACATCAGACCAATAGGTACCGAAACAAAACTAACCCCTTCTATGGCTTTGGATTCAATTAATCCGATAAGACAAAATGAGGGCGATATAAGAGAATCTGCAAGACGTTCTCAATCAGCTAAAACGATTGATGTTGTCGTTGAAGAATGGAAAGAATCGAATTCAAAAAGAATACTTAACAGTAACACCCTATATGACAAAGAAGGGAATGCCATTGAACGCTACGGAGGCCTGTGAGTATGATCAGCAGGAAAGAACGGCTTAACCTTGCAATACAGAAGGCCAAAAAGCAATTAATTCAAAATGGTGTTGACAGCCTACAGTTCCCACAGGAAAAAACTGTCAAACAGGAAAAAGCGAGTTTACCCCTATCGAGAATGAATCGTCTGCTTGGAAAATCCACGGTTGCTGATACTCGGCATAGTAGTATTTTGCAGCGCACCGGTGTGGCACAGAGACCAACTTTTGATTTGATCGCTGATTCAAATCTAGGCACTGAGAGTAGAGGCCACACACCGATTATCAATCTACAAAACGACGGTGATGATTTTGCCGGCATTGCTGCAAGGCGAATTAAATCATTAAGAGAAAACAGCCTATTGAAGTCTGAACAACTGGCACTCGAAATCGATACTGAAAGTCAATATGTTGGGATAGAAAGTGACGCACGACCAATTTGGCTAAGCGTCCTTGATGGGCAGAGGGGAAGGGTCACTAATGCACTGCCTGATGAATTAGCACCCGTAAAAGAAGAATCAATATACCATCATAGCCGCTCATTACAAGTCAAAGCCGCATGGCCAAAACCGCTACGAATCGAGACTCAACGCACATTTAAACAATGGTTTGTATGCTCTGAAAACTCTCACGCTAGTAGAGCATGTGAATCAATAGTAGATTCCCCAGCAACTAGCCTCAACCCTCTACTCATCATCGGTGAAAATGGAACAGGTCGCTCACATCTAATTCACGCAACTGCGCAAGGAGTCGCTAGAAGAATGGAAGGATTAGTATTCCTGCTCAGTGCTGTTGATTTGATTGGGATGGAAACACTTCCCAAGGATTGGCAAGAAGCACTAGTTGGAGCAAGTCTATTGGCAATTGATGATGCTCATATGATTGCAGATGATGCTGCTTTGGCCAATCAAATTGGAATAATGATCGACCACGCAATAAATTTGGGAGTGCATGTAATCCTCACAAGTGTAGAATCACCAGATGAATGGCCTTCTTCCCGTCTTTGGGATATTTGCCGTAATTCTGCTCAAACCCAGATACAGATTCCAACTGCTACAAGCCTAGTAATGTTTACAAGAAGATTAGCTGGTTCAAGAAACCTAATGCTGGATGATGGACAGATGACTGCTATTGTCACTTTCAACCAAATCGGTTGGAGAAGCACTATTGCTAATTTTGACAAGATTGCTCTTGCGATTGAATCTGGAGATGATATAATCGATGGAGAGGATGTAATTAGCACATTGCGGGATGAGGTAAGGCCGCAATTTGTAGAACAAGATGAAATCGTTCGCCATAATGTAGACGATATTGCGACACGATTGATTTCTAATGCTGTCGACACAGTCTATTCTGTTCATGATATCGGTGGAATCGACTTAGTTAGTAATATCCCTGAACTGGGAGAAGATGATTACCAGCCTCCACAATGGGATGCAAATGAAATGGCGTTGGAGGGTGAAGAAATGCTTGAAAAGTTCGTCCATACAACGCTTGAGGGATTAACTCCTGAAGCACCTTCAGTTTTGAGCGTTCATGAAAATGAGCAACATTTGATTGCACGACCTAATCGCATTGAAGAGCAAGATTATGGTCGGGCTGCAGATATCTTAACCGAATTAGATGACAAGATTGATTCTAGGATAAAAGATGCTGAATTGGATGTATTCAATAATTCAATACTCCTTGGTGATCTTGAGGATCAAATGCTAGAATTATCACAGAAAGCAGGTAGTGCAGATATTGATGAATTAATTGTCATTGCGGATGAGTTACGTCATCTTGAAGAGAAATTAGTTGCTATCGATCCAACCAGAGATGAACTTCCACCGTTTGAAGAAGACGCTAAGCCTCGACGAATCGCTAAGAGAAGAAAAGGTAAATCAAAGAGAAAGGTTACTCGCCGCACCCCAAAAACAGTTGTTACAAAGAATACTGATAGTTACGAGGCATCATTGGATAGTTTTGAACCTGAGGGTGAATGGAATATTCAAGCAGAAGATATTGATATGACAGATTTGCTCGATGATAGTATATTAGATACTAAGGAAATCAAACAACCCACTAAGAAAAAAATAGTTAGGGTAATAAAAACTCCAAAAAGCACCACAGCCGATAAACAGGACCAAGAATTTAATCTTGCCCGACTCGTGACCCTCATTTCAGGTGAAGAAGAATGAAGCCGTGGTGGATGGACGGAGTTCCGTTCAAGTGTCAAGCGAATTGCGGCAGATGCTGTGATGAACCGGGTGGAATTGTCTATTTATCTGAAAAAGACGCACTGAGAATCTCTGAGCACCATGGGATGGATGTGGAAAGTTGGTTGGAAAGAGATTGTGAACAAACAATTGATGGACGCTACATTCTGAAAAGTAGAGTTGAAGATGAAATCTGTATTAATTTGGACGAAAATAAACAATGCACCATCTACAAAGTAAGGCCACAACAGTGTGCTGCATTCCCTTGGTGGGGTGAAAACCTTGCTACTGAAAGGTCATGGAATCGCGTAGTTGCGGAATGTCCCGGACTTACTGCTGAAGATGTAATATTGATCGATGGTAATAGCATTAGAATACAAATATTTTCTGATAGAGACTCTAGTAAAGGTTTTCGCGAGTGGCCGGTAAACAACAAAAAATAAAATAATAATGCTATTCAAACACATTAAGTGTTTTATTAACATCGACCTTTAGAAGGTATTCAAATTAGGACCGACCTTATATGAGTGTGACTTTCCCATCGCAATTGAGGGATATTAGTGAGCGACGAAGAGGTTCTTTTGGAAGTTACTAATGGTCATCTAAACACAGGATTACGTGGTGTCCCAGTAGGGACCTGTCGTACATCATTCGTGACCCCTAATGAAGGAGTTCATTATTGTGGATATCCTATTAATGAATTAACTAATTTTTCTCCAGAAGACATTGTTTATCTATTATTCAATAAGGAATTACCTAACCCTCAACAATCTGCAGAGATTCGTGCTGACTTAGCAAAGAGAGGAGAAATACCTGGCGATTTAGTAGCGGTTTTTAGGACCCTTCCAAAAGATGGACACCCTATGGACTGGCTCAGTGTAGCGATTCACACAATAGGAATGTGGGAGACTACTGGTGATTGGAAAGAAGATGCGATGAATCTAATTGCTCGCATGCCTCGCATCATGGGACTAATGTATAGAGTTAGAGAAGGCCGAGATGAAAATATTCCTGCTGATGATACATCAATGAATATGGTTCAAAGATTTGTTTCAACATTAGACCTTGATGGAATTGACAATGATACCATGGAACGAGTAATTGCAACATACCTAGTTTTGCATATGGACCACGGTGGCGGAAACCTCTCAACATTTACCGGCAAAGCAATTGCATCTAGTAAAGCAACAATGTACTCCGCTATAGCTGGAGCAATGAATGCTCTAAGTGGCCCATTACATGGCCGGGCAAATCAATCATGTCTCGAATTTGTACTCAAGATTGGTACAAGCGATCCAATCGAAGTTGAGAGTTTCGTACGTGGAGAACTGGCTGAAAACCGACCAATATTCGGTTTCGGTCATGCTGTCCTTCGTAGCGAAGACCCAAGGGCTACTGCACAATTTGCTCTTGGAGAAGAAATCTGCCCAGATGATGAGAACTTCAAAATCATTCGCACCCTACGAGAAGTTGCACCTAGAGTTCTTGCTGAAAATCCAAAGATTCGTAATCCAAATGCAAATGTTGACATCGCAAGTGGAGCTTTACTCCACCATATTGGTCTTGAGGACCCAACCTACTACACCACCTTCTTTGGATGGGCCCGTGTAATGGGAATCGGAGCACAAATTGTAGATGAGCGCACTGTATTCCGTGATGGCAAGGGTACTCCACTTTACCGTCCTAAGTATTATGCTGAGCAACAAACATTGCGTCACGTTGAGTGATTATTGTCCAATTACGGGACGAGATGTTTTTCCAGAACCTCGGTGACCGATTAACCGCGGTGCTTGCCATGGCGGCGAAGAACCACTTGCATCTTGCAATAGTTGGTCAACAGTTTTTTGCCAGTTCCATTTTTCTTTCCACATAGAAACTAAATTTTTTCTTCTTGCATCATCACATTCTGCCCAAGTAGGAACTTCAAGTTTGAGTTGTTTCAATATTTCTAAATGATTTTCTTCTGTTGCAGAATCTAATAACAATTGTTGCTGTTGATCTAATGGTTGAGTGCCTGGATTTACCCAACGTGCGTGTCCTGTAGGTAACCATGTCAATTCGGGATTGGATTTATCGCTCAAACCGGTAAGTCCAGCGCTTAGTATCAATTTCTCATTGACTGGTTTGGTTGGCCAAACATATGTGGACATGCCTTTGCGTAACTTGTGCAGAGTGTGCAAATTATTACCCTTTAAGCCAATCGTTTTACCAAATGGTAATTTATTGTGTGGGGGAACAAAATACTCTATAGCGCATGGTAACATAGCGCTGCCCATTGCATTATGTTGTTTTATCAATGATGAAAATGGTGTTGAAAGATATATTGGAAGGCTTTGAATACGCTGGGTTGTTTTATTTCCAAAGGGTGAAATATATGGTATTAAGGCTGCCCAAGGGCGTTGTGTTTTGGCTAATTGAGTACTTTTCTTCATACCTTTGTGAAAGGCGTAATAAATCATGTTTTGATGTGGAACATTAAATTCATCGAGGATTTTATCTGCCATCATGATAATGTTAGCGACATGTTGATCATGTTTCTTGCGTGAAAAAAATCCTCCACCCATCGGCGCATTGGGATGAGGCCGCTTTATCTCAATACATCCCATTTTACCTTTTTCAACCCAATTTTCACGGATGACCGAATCTTCTAACATTCCTCTGAAAGAGACAAAACCTTCCGCCTCTAAATCTGCTAAAGTCCATGCTTCAAGCCACTTATTTTTACCTCGTAAGCGACTATCTGAAATTGATACTTCTCTGTCATGATGAACTACTAATTGCTTATCTGCAGTCATCCTGATATCAAATTCGATACCATCGAAAAAGTTGATTCCATGGCGTAAACTGTTCAATGTATTTTCCGGTTCTTGGCAATACATCTTCTCACCCCATGCAGCCCAAACACTGCACCTTGAAAGCATATCTTCCGGTTTGGTCAAAAGTATCATATCCCGCGGAGAATAATTTACTGCATGGGCGAATCTAAAACACTGAGTCTGGCTGAAAAAAAAGCCGCTAGAAGTGAGGAGAAGAAAAAGGCCATTTTTGGCTATGGAATGTTTGATTGGGCCAAGTCTGCTTTCGAAACGAGCATAGTATCCGCAATTCTACCTGCTTGGTTCGCCTATTTGTTTTTAGAAGCAAATGGAGTTTCTGTTAACTTTACTGATTCGTTTTCCCTCACAGCAGATACTGCATGGGCAATTGCTACAATGGCTTCCGCACTATTGGTTGCTGCAGTTTCGCCAGCATTGGGAGTAATTGCTGATAGGAAAGCCATCAAAATGATGGCATTAAAATGGTTCACTTGGCTAGGAGCTGGGGCAACCGTTCTATTGTCACTGAGCGCATATTTACCAATTGACTTCGCCTGGATATTCATTTTAGTTACATATTTCCTTGCTAATGTCGGCCTTCATGCCTCCTCGGTATTCTATAATGCGATTCTCCCCTTCATGGGAGATGATGATGAATTAGATGAGATCTCTAATCTTGCATTTGCATATGGATATTTAGGTGGAGGAATACTTTTGCTAATACATCTAGCAATGGTCATGACCTTGACTGGAACATGGGTTATTCCATTCGCACTTGCTTCTAGTGGATTGTGGTGGTTCGGGTTTGCGTGGTATACTTTCGCACATATCCCTGAGCCTGAAGTTGAAAATGAAATGGAATGGCAAGGGTTCATCAAAGCAACGAAAATGGCTCTATCTGAATTATATTTGACCAGTAAAGAGATTAAAAAATTCAAAGTATTATTCCTTTACATGTTCTCATATTTCTTATTCATAGACGGAATAAACTCGGTCACAGCACTTGCAGGTGTATTTGGTTCTGCAGTATTGGGGATTCCTATTGCTACATTGATGATAGTTATTCTATTGGTTCAATTTGTTGCAGCCCCTGCTGCTATCGGATTTACCAAACTAGCGGAAATAACATCGGCTAAAACAGCACTTACAATCGCTTGCGTAGGCTGGTGTGTAGTCATAGTATTAGGAGTTGGATTTGCCCCTTTAATGCCGGTTGAGGCCAGTGAATATGATGCGGTAATAACAAGTGAAGATGGAATCAATTATCAAATGGATAATGAGCAAGAAAATATTGGAGACCTTATGAATGAAGGTGATTTTACTGCTTTAGAGATTGATAACATTCTAACAGAATTTGAAGATTCACGCTTTAGCGTCCTCGTTGTTGATTCTAATGGGACCTATGATGGGGAATATGTCATTGGCATCGATAATCCTGCTAGTATTGGTGATGAAAAGGGAGATGGCTGGGCAGTATATTTACGTGAGAATTTGTGGAATCCACTCGGTTTGGGTATAAATATTCAATTTATGATGCTTGGATTATTTTCCGGATTGCTATTGGGCGGTTCGCAAGGTCTTGCCCGTTCTTTATTCAGCAAAATCATCCCTGAAACTCGCTCTACCGAGTTCTTTGGATTCTTTGGATTCTTTGGTAAAGTTGCAGCATTTATCGGACCGTTTCTCTATGCAGTTGTTGGTGGTTATTACGGTTCAAGAGCAGGATTAATCTCCATTGCACTGCTGATTGTCGCAGGAACAATAATTTTGCGCTGGGTAGACTTTGAAGAAGGAATTAGAGTGGCGAAGGAAGAGGATATTCAGAATCGCATAACCCAATGAACCTCATTGATTATTGGCAAACTACCAATTCTACCTCCATGGACTGTGGCAACTGCTAAAGAGAGGTGACATTGCCATACATCTATGGAACCATATACAATCATGATGCTGATGATTGTAATACTTACTCCAATCATTTGCTGGCTGTTTACCCGACACAGCCCAGAGATGAGGATTCCTTGGCGTCAATGGGCCCGTACTTTTCATGACAAGAGATACTATATTCACGCACTTGGATATATTGCCATCATAAAATGGAAGAAAATAACCGACACAATAAATGAGCCCATCAAAATGAAAACAGGGCATTGGACTGAGTTAGTATATTCCATTGAAGGCAATTTTACTAAAGTAATTCAAGATACTTTTCAAAATGATGCATTAACTGATTTCCTCAATTTCCATTACCTATTCGTATATCTATTCTTGATATATGTGACAACTGTGTACTTCGCATTCACCGATGATCGTGATATGGCGGATAAGGTTGCCTTGAACTATTTGCTTATTTACGCTCTTGCAGTACCATATTATCTGTTTTTCAATGTCGAAGTAACTTCTTCTTGGATTCCAAATATGGACGCTCTATTGTATCATGACGGCTGGTATAGTTCGTTCTATGCTTTGCACGACCCTCTGGATAATGCCGTGCCGAGTTTACATGTAGCAATTCCATTTGGTATTCTCTATCTCAATTACCTACATGTCAAAGAAAAAGGGAAGAAAATGTCTGAATGGCGCCACTGGCCGTATCATATATTCATTGTAATAAATACCTTAATGTTCATGTTCACAATTCTCTATCTCGGGATTCACTGGTTTATTGATATCCCACTCGGTATAATTATTGGTGGGATTGGTGCATTATTTATTCATCATTTACAACCACGTCTTCGCAATGATTTCGGACCGATGTTCAAGGGAGTTACTAGAAAGAAAGTATGGCGACACGTATTTGCTGAAGGTGTTGCTGCTCTATTGTTGCTCACTGTAATTTTGATGTCTGTAAACATTCAGTCTGAAACTGTAGACTCGAGGATTTCCTATCAACTTGGAGCCGATGATTCTACCTTTGAGATAATTCAAGAGTTCAATCCAGGCTTAAGCGTCTCGTCAAATCTAACTAATCTTCATGACAGTATTACATTGGAGGTTGTTGTTATCATTGTTGAAATGAGCGAGCCTGCCATGGAAAATGGGTCCATTGATTGGGAAATGATGAAGACTTTAGGGGAATATTATACTGTCGAACCACAAACAACTTTGATACTTGAAATCGATGCTCCAAAAAATTACCATCTCATCATTATGCATAACCCTGGTAATAGTAATGGCTCGAGCGAAAATGAAGTTGTCCAAGTTCGCCTCATCAATGACTACCACGAAGATATAATGTGGAAAGCAGTATTACTTTCACTACCTTCTCTTTGGATTACAGGATTCGTAATCCACCGATTATACCGCTTGAAGAAATATAAGCGCAGTTTAATCGATTCAACTCCAAGTCACCTGTGGGAACAGGAGATAATTGAATCTGAATAATGGTGATATTATGTCAAATAGCAGTGACTTGGTAGGCGCTGTGGACGATTTGATGGATAGCCCGGGTGGGCTATTACTCAAACAATCAAGGGATTTCTTGAGGTCAAAAATTAGGACTATAGGATTTGTTTTCATCCTCGGGATAATATTGGGATTCCCGATTACAAGAGAATTGATCACTTGGCTAATCGAGCCGAGTAGGTTACCAGATGGTGTACAAATAATCGTGATTTCACCTGTAGAATTCATCATGCTACAACTGCGTATTGCGATGAGTATCGGGGTGTTTTTGGTCATTACTACATTGATTTATTTCGGAATTTTTGAAGGACTAAAGTCGCCAACTGTGAAGCAAAAGTTAGCAGAGTTGAATTATTCAATACCAAAAACTGCTCCAACCTTTTTACTTACAACTATTGCAATTATGTTATTGTCAATTTCAGGCTTGTATTACTCGTGGGAATTATTGACTCCAATGCTGCTTGAGTACCTAACAACCGATGCACAAAGTGCGGGATTATCCACTGATTGGAGATTATCTGGCTATGTTGGTTTCATTGCAAACTTGGCCATAGCATCTATTATTGGTTTTCAGGCACCAGTTGCTACATTGCTGATTTTACGATTTGGAGTTGTAGATAGAAGTCAAATCAAACAATATCGGCGCCATATTTGGTTTTCTTCCTTCGTGATGGGAGCATTGTTTTCACCACCAGACCCTCTGAGTTTATTCTTGGTTGCAGTTCCTGTAATCCTGTTATTCGAGATAGCACTAGTGATTGATACCATCACCAGAGAGCAATAATGTTCAAACGATTTGTTCTGGCAAAGATGAACTCGGAACAGCCATATGACCTGGCCTTGCTTGATAACTAGGACCATGATAATCTGAACCACATGTTACTTTCAATCCTATTTTTTGAGCACCATTTAACAATTCCATGCGGTATTTATCTGGGTGAGAACGGTGGAAAGCCTCTACTGCATCAACTCCTACTGTTTTGATAAAGGAAAGTAAATTGCTGCTTTCTATTCCATAATAGATTGGGTGGGCTAATGAGCAGATTCCACCGGCTGCATGAATGACATTTACCGCTTCAACAATAGTTGGCTTTGTTTTTTCAACATTAGCAGGGCAACCATCTCCTAACCATTCATCAAATACTTGTTGCATCGAATCAGCATAGCCCTTTTCTATCATTTCCTTGGCCAAATGCGGCCTTCCAACTGCACCACTAGAGCGAGCCATTACAGCCTCAAAATCAATCTCCATCCCCAATGCATTAACTTTCTCAACCATTCGTTTCATTCTTCCAATCCGACCATCAGCGAATGGTTCTAACCACTTTCCAAAAGCAGTGATTGATTGTGAATCCATGTTGGGGTCATGATTTGGAAAGTAGGCCAGTAAATGCCATGATGTCGTAGAACGATCCCTTCCCTCTTTCTCTAGAATAGTTGATTCGGACGGTAAACCAGGAATACAAGTAATTTCTACTCCTGGAATGAATCTTATCCCTCTTTGTTTTGCTTCCTCACTTGCTTCTTTCCAACCACTGATGACATCATGATCGGTCAAAGCCCAAACTTTAACCCCTTCGGATTCAATTTTTTGTGCCAGTTGCGCTACACTCAATTCCCCATCAGAATGAGTTGAATGACCATGAAGGTCGTAGTGTTCACTCCATTGCATCATTACCAATCCTCCACTCAAACGTTTTTCAAGTTATATCATTAGAATAGAT
>Ga0308016_10000278_pt1 | contig 26495 bp, 8 predicted proteins | sample Neamet233_FD_203129 | JGI IMG/M metagenome (GOLD analysis project Ga0308016, IMG submission 203129) | Marine microbial communities from water near the shore, Antarctic Ocean - #233 | ecosystem: Environmental > Aquatic > Marine > Unclassified | place: Southern Ocean | collected 2014-07-28
CCGCTCGGCGCGTACATGACCGGCATCTACCGGTAAAATTATCACGACCTAGAGTGTCACGATGAATGCTGCCGCTAAAACTGCTGGAGCTGCTGCTGCTGTCGAGCTGTTTGTGGGCTCTGGTTCGTTCAAGCGCTTTCTTGCCGTCGGCGTCCTCGCCGGAGGTACCCGGTACGCTGTCGGCACCCTCGTGCGCATCACCGACATCGTCTCGTTCGTCGAAGAGGAGCTGTCGACGAAAGGACAGGACATTGTCGAGCAGAGCGGCACCCTCCTCGGTGGGTACACAGGGAAGATAGCGCCGGCAGTAGTAGAAAGGTTCAAACAAAAGGTCGTCGACCAAAAGGAAGTCGCATGGGATGTGGTGCTCGCGGCGGTGTCGGCTGGTGTCGCCTACGGGGTGCTCAGTCGTAGCGGCTGGATGAAGAAGTCGCTGATGGCCGGCGTGGTGGTGCCCATCATCGACGCGGTCGTGAGCCGTGTTCCGGCAGTAGCGGAGAAGCAGTAGAGACGACAATACAAATACATGCAAAAAAATATCAGCTTAGAGTGAGCAGACGATGGTCATGGCCGATGGTTCGGAGCCGTCGGTGGAGACCGGACTCGTTATCGATGAACGTGTTTCCGCGATGTGGGATGCGGCGGGCTGGTCTGAGTCAAATTTCACCGCCCCGCAGATTCCCATGAAGCTGCGTCCCGCCGGGGTGTTGGCGTTCGATCCCGCGTCGAAGGCCGTCGATGCCGTCGCAAAGGGCTACAATTACGCCTCAACAACCGGACTTAGTGCCGGTGACCGTCAGTTGCACGGCTACGGTGTAGCTGCGAGAACGGCGTCCATCGGGATGGGGGTGGCAACGGCCCACGCAGCGTACGTTCTCAAGACGGACGACTACAATGTCGTCACCATGGAGGCCGTCGACCCGCGCGGCTCCCTGAAGATCACCGGCTACGATTCGCCGGAGGTCGAAGCCGAAGCGCTGGCCGTCGCCCGCCAGTCCAAGCGCTACGACGGCAGCCGAGAGGTGGACGAGGGCCTCATGACCAGCGCCGGGCAGACGGTGGACAAGGGGACCCGCGACCCGCGCTACGTAGACGGGGCGCCCCCGCCGACGCTGAAGTCGGGCGACAACGAAGCGATGCCGCTCGCCGCCTCGCTGAACCTCCGCGCGAACGGGGTCGTGATGGAGACGATGACGACGGGCGCCCGCGACGACGAGATTCTGGTGCGACGCCAGGGCCGCGAAGGCTGGGAGCCCCTCGAGCGGCCCTTGGGGAACGCCGTCGCCGAAGCGCCGCTGCCGCTGGGGCCGGCGCGGGACCCCAAGACCGGATTCCCGTTCCGCATCGAAAAGGACCCGCAGGGGCAAAACATGTCCACCATCGACTGGCGCGCTGCCAATCCCATCAGCGATCACCCGGCGGCGTCGATCAGCGTGATGGACCGCATGCGGATGGCCAAGTTCACGGACAGCGGTAAGTGGGACGACTACGTGGGCAGTGAGATCACCGAAGTGGACGACACCTTCATCAGAAAGGACGACCACGCGCTGATCGGCGGGAAGCTGGACACGCGTCGACAGCGCTACCTGCTCGATCTGCAGAAGGAGAGCGGCTACGGCTTGACTCCGCAGGCGCTGTTCCAGAAGAGACTGCTCGAAACCTACTCCGACGGAACGGTCACGGACTCGCAGGCCCTCGGGGTGCTGCTCGACGTACCGGAGGCCATCGCCTTCACGTCCGACCCGGACGACCGCCACACGACGGACAACTACCGGGTCGACCACTTCCTGTCCGACACCACCGGCAACTACGCAGACCAGAACCGGACGAGGGAGCAGGGGGCGGCAATCGACCCGACGTCCACGAACGCGGACGAAGCGGCGGACCACGCGAACATCCAAGGGCTGGAGGAGCCACCGCCGAACGAGTTGGGCGTCGCGGACGGGTTCCTGACCCTGTCCGGCGAGCGCACGGAGCAAGAGCTGCCGTCGATGCAGAACGAGAACGCAAAGACGAACGACTTCCAGCCGCAGAGCGACGGCCGCGGCAATGCGTTCGACCCGACGGCGACCAACACCGGGGCCTTGCGCGGTGTCAGGCCGCAAGCCGTCCACAACGCGAGCAGCTGGGGCTACCGCAAATTCGCCAACGACAACCGCAGCCTGAGTTCGAACGCCCCTCTTCGCCTCAAGTCGGACGACGTCGGGGTTCAGCGGCCGACGAGGTCGTTGCAGTTTTGGCACACGTAAATTATGTACATGTACATTGGGACCATGACGGATATTAGCAAGGTTGCCGACCAATACACCTCGGCGCAGCAGGCAACATCCGTCGAACAGGGGAAAAAGGGACCGGACATCCTGGACGGCGACTACGCGCGCACCGACCCGGACGACTATGCGGTAGCGCTGCGCATGTTTCGGTCGATGGGGAGGTCTGCGCCGAACCCAAAGGGCCCGGGGCAGAGCATGTGCAATTGGCCGTTCCCCGACTGGGCCAGGAACCGGCACGAGCGCATCGCCAAGTTCCTGACGGGTTCGACGATGCGACGTCGACTGGACCTGATCCACACCGTCGACCCGAGCGAAGTCCACACGTGGCGATGGGCCGGCGTCGACGGACCGCGCGGTCGGCTGTACGGCCTGGGCCCCCTCTACGAGCCGCAGCCGATGCCGCAAGAGCTGGTGGACCTGGTGAACAGCATCCCGGACCACGCGTTCGTGTCGTGGGAGCTGACGCCGTGGGTTCAGTATCGCGGGGCCGCCAAGAAGACGGACTACTTTCCGACGACACGCCAGATCGAGTCGGGGAAGGGGTGGGACGCGACCACCTACGCCGAAGGCCCCTCGTTCCCCCGACACGACGACCTGTACCCGGAGGACATGAAGCGGATGGACGTCGGCAAGTTCGTCTCCGGCGGCGCCAAGGTCTACTGCTGCACCAGCCGCGAAGAGTGGCTCAGGAAGCGCGGCTCCGGGGGGGACAAGGACTCGTGGGAGGGTGCCTCCGCGTCTGCCGAGTACACGTCGCGCGTCAGGGCCTACACGGCGCAGCGCGACGACATGCCGAACGCGTTCTTCATGCGCAAGGACGCGACGGACCGCGGCTACCGTGACGCGTTCGAACCGGTCTGCGGGTTCATGCAGCTGCGCTACCAGGACGCGTTCTTCTCCAAGTCGTCCGCCAACAAGAAGAACGTCATGCGCTCGCAGATGGCCATGTTCCACCCGCACAGCTGGATGCCGGAGGGGGACCGCAACGCCGTGCCCGCGATCCGCCGGCTCTGGTGGAAGTGGCCGGGCAATGGCAACCTCCCGGGGCAGTCGCGCGCCCAGGGGCAGATGTCGATCATGGACCTGCGCCACGAACTGCAGGGTGCGCTGGACGACAACTTCGCCAACGGCAAGAAGATTGTGCCCACCGACGGCCTGATCCGAGGCGAGCACGCCGACGCCGCCAGGTTCGCGAACAATTCCGGGGGGACGGACCTCGGCGTGAAGGACACCGTCAAGTACTCGGCCAGGTCCATGACCAGCTACGGCGAGGCGGGCGAAATTATTTTCGGGACGAAGGGTGAGGGCATCGAGGTGCTGCAGCAGCACCTGGACATCCTCAACCCGGGGTATCGTTTTTTGCAGAACGGAGGCGCATGGACGGTGGAAGCCGGGACGAGCGCCAGCTCCCTGAACGGAACGATGATGGGCAACGTGCTGAAGTGGGCGGCGAGCGCATTGTAGACGCCGACTCCTCCGACGACGACGAGGTCATCGACGTGAAGGAGTGGGTGCCGGACGAACAGCTGGAGCCGCTCACCACGCTGACGTTCATCTGCCGCCGCAAGTCGGGGAAGACGAACGCAATAAAGGACATCTGCGAGCGCTACTTTCGCCACCACATCCGCCACTTCGTGCTGTTCTCGCCGACGGCAGACGCGGACTCGGCATCGTACCCGTTCATAGACCGCCGCTTTGTGTTCCCGCGGCCGTCCGCCACCATCCTCCGCCGCATCGAGGCGCGGCAGAAGCGGCTGCTGGTCAAGAACAAGATGAAGGAGGGCGGGCAGGCGGGGATGGAGAAGTCGTCGAAGCGCATCTGCCTCATCTTCGACGACCACTTCGACATGATGGACGCCGACACCCAGAAGCAGCTGTCGCGCATCATGTCGATCGGCCGTCACCTGCACATGACGGTGATCCAGGCCGTCCAGTACTCGAAGGGGACGCTGACTCCGGCGATGCGCATGAACTCGGATTGGATCTTCCTCAGCGCCAACCTGAGCCACGAAACCATGCAGATGCTGGCCAAGGAACACCTGCCGGGCGGAGAGGCGTCGAAGCAAATACTGAAGACGGTGCCGCAGGGCTTCCGGTTCCTCGTCATCGGCAACGCGGTGAAGACGAGCAGCAGCAACCTGTCGGAGGTGATTTTCCACTACGAAGCGCGCGCGCCGGACCAGCAGCCGGACTTCCAGGTGAACGGCCTGCTCGAGGACAGCAGCAGCGACGAGGACGACGAGAACGTGCAGGTCGGACGCGTCAACAAGGGCGAGCACATGGGGCCCAAGTACGGGGCCGTGGACCCGGAGTACAGCCGCGACCGCACGACAAATCTGGACCAGGGCAAGGAATGGCACGGGCGCATGGAGGACCAGTACACGGACGAGCAGGTGAATCTGGTGGAGGGTACGGCGGGTCAAGAGATGGCGGATGAATGGTAGTTTAAATCTCCTCCTTGTCCGTGCGGCCGTCCAAGTAGGTCTTGGCGGCGTAGAGGGCGACTATTGCGACAACCGCGGCAGCCACGTAGCGAGAATCCATACAGTTAAAATAAGTCCGACCTCCCAGTCGGACCACCACGGCGGCGGCGGCGGCGGTCTCGGAGACTGGCCTCCTTCGCACATCTCTGTTATGCGACATTAAATTTTTTGTCGACAACTTTTCCGTCAAATTATTTTGTTGACAACTTTTCCGATTGTGCGGCTCCACGTCCACTGCGACGTCGCGAGCAGCGCAGCCGTCTTGGCCCGCGTCCCGGTGAAAAACGGCGGTCGGCGTCCGTAGGGAACGTTCGCCACGAACCACGCGCCGCTCAGCGAGACGAGGATGAGCGTCCCGATGTCGGCGTAGTCCTCCGGCAGGTACCCGGCGATCATCTTGGGGTCGTTCTCCCCTTTACTTCGCGTGGCTAAGTTGGGCCTGCGGATGGCGTCCGACTGCAGAACCCCGCCGGCGACGAGCAGCAAGTACCCCGGTAGGTTGACGCGCCATGTGCCGTTGTGCTCCGTTTTGTGCATCAGGTCGATGAACCAGATGCTGCTGTAGATGCCCAGGAAGAGCTCGTGGATGAAGATCCCGCGGCCGGTGAAGTCGTCTCCCAGCAGCAAGTCGTCGCGCGAGTGGTCCACTTCGATCAGGTCGCGCACCAGCGCCGGTAGGTAGTCCGACAGCCCGTAGAAGCCCTTCGGTTTTCCCAGCCCCGGAGCCTGTGAAGGAGGTGTGAAACTTGACGTCGTGTTCGTGCGATTACCAACACGTGTCATGTTGTTCTTGCTGGCGTCGATGCGTTGTTGTTGTACTTTCGCCACGTTAGATGGGAAATCTACCCGAGTCCCACCCGAAGTCCGATTCGCCATAGCGTCAGACGGAGTCGGAAAATATCCATCGAACAAACCCATCGACCCTCAACATTGCGGAGTATTTTTTCTGCTACTATCATGACACGCACCGATGGCCGCACCGAAGAAAACGTACGAGATTCACGTCGACGTCGAGGCCGCCGTTGAAAAATATGCGGGAGGCGACCCTCAGTCGACGTTCGCCTTCAACCTGGTGCAGAACTTCAACGTCGACAAGAGCGAGGATCTGAGGCCGAACCGACTGACAACCGATGGAGACCAAGCGCCCGGGAAGCGGATCATGTACGACTGGAAGGACGTCACCGTCGCAAAAATCACGCACGTGTTCGACCCCGCGCGCAACGCAGCGACGCAGGCCAACGGCGACGGGAGCGCGACCACGGTGCTGTCGTCCGCCGGCGAGTGCGACCTGTTCTTCAAGCTGGAGAAAACGGACAACTTCGACGCCGTCAGCGATAATAGTGTTGCCACGGTCGACGGAGAGGGCGTTCATCGCGGCGACGAAGAGCACGAGAGCCTGTTCGAGGTCGGGCCTCCGGTGCCAATCGGAAAGTCGCACGACGGCAAGGTGGCGGCGCAGAGCTCCCTGTGGCCCGCAGCGTACCCGACCGGCGGCGGCGAGGACAGCGTCGAGGTCAAGAGCGCGGACGACAAGTGGGTGGCGGTGGGGGCGGCGGACGGCTTCGGCGTTGGGCGGCAGCAGCTGGAGTTCGAGTCGGCGGAAGTGAGCGCGTGGCTAAAGAAGTGGGGCACTGATTACTCTTCGGCCTTTTCGGACACGTCGGTGCAGCTGCTGCGCGACCGCGTTGGCGACAAGGACACGGCGGTGCCGCTGCTGCAGTTCGCCGTGGCGGACTATCTGTCGGCGGCGGCGCGGGGCGGATGGCTGTCGGTGCGAGACCTTGACCAGGGACTGGCGGCTACCTTCGTCTCCGGAGGCGTCGACGTCGACACTATGGACCCGGACGGCAAGTTCGCAGGGCAGTTGTTCGTGAAGTTGCCGGCGGATCTGAACCAGGCCTTCACGGAGCACTGCCACGGCACACCGAACCGCATCTTGGCCAAGTCGTTGAGGTTCAAGACGGACATCCCAGAGGTAAAGGTCCAGGTCTGGAAGGGCGGACTCGGTTCGACGCCGACGCCGTTCACAGTCGCCGAACTGGGACCTCTGTACAGCTTCCAACGGGACAAGGACACGTCGGTGGTGATCGACGGCGTCCGACACCCGACGGCGATGCTGCAGCTGATCAGCGGCACGCACGCGAAGCTGGGCCGGCGCCTAGCGCTGAGCGACGACACGATGTCGACCGTGATGCAGGTGATCGACGACGAAGACCGCGTGGCCATTCTGGGAACGCAACGCGGACGGTGGAGCGCGGACAAGAAGACGGAGACGGTGGCGTACTCGGGGTCGACGCCGCTGCTGCTGCCGCCGTCGACCGGGCTGTCGCCGATCGACCACATCGCCGACCTCGTCCCGTGCGACCTCACGGCGAGGGCGATCGAGCTGAGCGCCGACGAGCGGTCGCTCCTGGACACGCCGCCGCCTCAGCTGGCCGTGCCGATGACGCCGACCGACGGTGGACTCGAAGCGCTCGACGCCGACAAGGCCGTCATGATCACGTTCGGGCATCTGGCGCAGCTGTCCATGGACGGGCAGCGGGCCGGATTCAAGATCAAGCGCGGCGACCGCGTGCTGCGGACGGTCACGGAGGTGCTGTCGGACCGGAAAGGGAATTATGAAACGACGCAGCGGCTGGAGGCCTTCACGGTGCGCGGTGTCCACGTCGCGAACGACGCCCTCGGTCGACGACCCGACACCGGGCGCAGGTTCCTGGACGAAGCCACCGTCACGCTCTTCGGCCCCTCCACGCAGTCCAGGCTGGCGTCGGACAGCGACCTCAAAGACCCCACGTCCAAGCAGCGCGATCGGGCGCGGGGCGAGGTCGTGTACACGTGCGCGTGCGACCCGAAGCCGGAGGTGTTGCACCGGTCGTCGATCAAGTCCATCGGCTCGCCCGGTCAATACACCCCGGGGTCCGAGCGACTGAAGGACTACTGGAGGGCGGACCTGAACCGCACAGACAACAGCGTCATGCTGCCCGCGGACGGGGTGCAGTTCGGCAGCACGTACAGGCCGACGGACGGCGCGTGGCCCAAATCGCAAATGACACCGGCGACGATCGACGGCAACAACTGGACGGTCGTGTCGCAGGCGGCTCTGGACGGCATGAGACTGAGCGACGTCGACGAGGGTCGGCTGTTCTCGCGCCTAGGCAACGTCGACGATTGGTACACGTTCAAAGGAGACAAAGACCAGCGCGTCGACTACTCGGAATTGTCGGAGCTCGCCGACGGACGCGGAGGCAAATACGCCCGCATGCACGTCGACCTCAGCGCGCTCGGGTGCGACGACATGAGCAGCACCGCCGCCTACATGACGTGGGCCGACTCCCCGGACGTAACGCGCGCCGACAAGGAGGGCGTCGAACTGGCCACCGGCGCGGCCACGAACGGCTGGGAGGATCGCGTCCTGGTGCAGTCGGGAAAGTTGCCGGATGTGCGGCGGCTGGGCGTAGCCATCATGGCGCAGCCGGACTTCGTCTTCGTGGGCAGTCAAGACGTCGCGCTGGATCCGTCGACGCAGGACGAGAGGCAGGCGCTCCTCACGATCACTAACACGTTGGGAACGGCCGTCCCGTACGGCGGCTTCTACGGCGCAACCGACACTCGCTGGCTCGGGAAGGACGACCCGCTGGGCTCGGCGACGGGCCTGCGCCTGACGAGCGACTACTTTGGGAGCGGCGGGCGGCTGTTCGCGAGCGGGCCCAAGATCGGCCAGACCGGGCAGTTCAAAATGCGGCACGCGTACACGGCCAACGCGTCGATCTACCTGACGAACTGGGTGCCCGTGCAGTCGTACGCGGCGAGGGACGGGTACCCGCTCTACGTCGGCCGCACGTTCGAGAGGCTGCGGGCGTGGACGTTCCAAACACCGAGCGTCATCTCGGGCGTGTTCAAGTACAATGACACCTACGCCCGCGTCACGGGCTACGACGCGGCGGACGTCCAGAAGGCGATGCTGGTCTCGTACGAGGGCTGTCGAAAAATCACGAGATCGAAGGTCAGCATGCCGCTGGTTGTCACGCTGCAGGTCACCGAGAAGCAGTCGGAGGGTCAGAACGACGAGGCTCCGGAAGCCGCGTACGCTCGCTACCGACGACCCGAGCAGAACCGTCGGCGGCCCGACAATGTCCCCAGATCGTCTCGACTCAACTAGATCCGTAAGATAAAAAATTCAAAAAAATTGTGCGCTAGTGTTGACAGCGGGCAGTCATGTCCGGGTCATCCTACTATAATGCGTCGTCGACAAAGGGGAACTTCCAGGGGGCCGAGGACGCGGCGGACCTGAGGCCCGTCCCCACGAACCGGTCCGACAGCGATCGCGGGGCCCAGACGATCAATGACCAGGGCCAGGTCGGACCCGGCAAGAGCGGCACGGACCTCACGGCGACGGACATCGCGCAGGACATGGCGGCGGCCACGGCGTCGGGCGAGCGCGAGAACATCACCCGCAACAACCGCACCGTGACCACCAGCATCACCGGCACGTCGTTCGCCAGGGCCGCGGGCACCACCACGCTCAAAAACCAGACCGACACAATGTACATCGGCCCCGAGATGGGCGGCAGCAGCAACGAGAAGGAGGACCAGGCCGACCCGAACTCGTTCTCGGCTGAGATTATCGCCTGCCGCGCCATCCTCAAGGACGGCAACTTCACCGACTACCGCTTCCCGAAGCAGGGCATCCTCCAGGACCTCACGTTCCACCTCCCCATGGCCGACTGGAACAACGGCTGCGTGGCCTACATGCCCGACGCGAACGAGATCAACGCCAACCAGATGACCTCCGCCATGTGCGCCGTGACGCCGTTCGCCAAGGCCTTCCGCGCGTTCGGCGAGACCGCGGACGCCGAGCTGTCGTCGGACAACCCCACCGGCGTCGGCCGCGGCACGCAGGGCATCAAGACGAAGCCGCAGCGCCTGACCATCGCCTTCGAGGCCACCGACATCGCCGGCGACAAGGCCGACCGCAAGATGGAGGTCAAGATGATGTGCACCAAGTTCGGCCTCACGAAGGGGCAGCGCTTCGAGAAGTCGGACCCGGCCTCCGGTCTGAAGCGCGGCACGGACTACTACTTCTGCAGCTTCAACGCCGTCCCCGTCGGCAACGGTCGCGCGCAGCAGCAGAACGCGGAGGTAGCGCCGCTGCTGTTCTCCATGGTGGGCAGCAAGCGCAAGGCCGTGATGAACGGACAGCACGCCGCCCTCAACGAGGTCGCTGGCATGCCGCCGCTCCTCAAGGCCGCCTGCGCCGACATCTGGGGCAAGTGCGGCAAGATGAACATCTCCTTCGACCAGGAGACCACCGCCCAGGGCAAGAAGCGCCTGCACAAGGCCGTCGCCCTGGCGCTGGTCTGCAACGACATCGACTGCGGCGTCGTCGCCACGCCGTGTGAGGTCATCACGTACACGGCGCCGCTTCCCTCCGTGTCCGTCTCTGCAGCGACCGCAGCCACGCACGCGACTTACGTCCTGACGCGGCGGCTCAAGACGGACGACGCCGACGCGGATGACACCCTCGGCACGCCCGAAGTGAACGACGAGTTTTGCGACACCGAAGGCAAAACCGTCTGCAACGTCACGTCGGTGGATGACACGTCGTCGTTCCCGGTCGCGGCCGCGGTCGGCATCGGTGGCCTCCTCGCCGGCGCCGCATGGGCAAAGTCAAAGTACGACAACATGCGGTCCGAACTCAGTGACAGCCGTGTGGCAGCCCGCCGCCACGAGCGGACAGCGAAAGATCTCGTACGGCTGCGGGGCACGAGTCCGTCGCCCAGGGACCTGCGGGAAGCCGCCGAAGCCGTCACCACCGCCGCCGTGCGCCGTCGCAGGTCGTCGGAATGGGCCCAGAGCCAGGCGGACTACTTTCCGGCGACGACGGACAATGAATGGAACGCGGCCCTTGGTAACGTGATGTCCACACACGGCCCTCGCCTGCGGGAAGCACGGGCCGAAGCGGACTCGTGGGCAAAAATCGCACAGCACGAACGCGACCTCCGGATGCAGCCGGTGCCTGCGGGGCTGCAAGGGTACTTTGACGGGCTTGATGCCAACTCTGACACGGACAGTCTCGATTCGCAGTCGGGCAACGTAGGCGGGGGGGACGCACAACTGGAGCGCCTGCTCCAGCAGCTCGGCCGACAGCCCGAATTGCTGCGAACGGACGACAGCGCGGCCGAGCGCAAGGCGGACAGCGCCAAGGGGACGCAGCTGCCGACGTGGTGGTACATTCTGAAGGAGGGCTCGGCCCTGTTCAAGACTGCGGACGGGACGATCGCCACCTGGTCGGACGACCGCAAGTGGCAGTTCTTCAGCGGCGCCGAGCCCAAGGCGCTTGGGTTGACGAAGGCGCAGTTCATCAGCGCGCTGTCGACGGGCAACGACACGGTGCTCGGCGACCGGGCGTCGGTGCCGCGGTGGTGCGCAGTCGCCGGCAGCCACCTCGCGTCTGGCCTCACCGAGGCGGAGCGCAAGGAGATGCACCGGGTCGGCGGCGGCGTCGTGCGTAAGCTGTCGCTGCACCAGGCCTCCAACGAGTCCAAGTCTCGCGCCTACCTGGTCGGCGAGAAGTGCCCGCACCTGCCGTCGCACTTCAAGGACCAGCGCGTGACGCTCGCCATGTGCAACGGACTGCTGTTCGAGGACAAGGTCACGGAGTGGGAGCACAAGTCGCTGGACTCGCTCTCGGCGCCGACCGCTGGCATGATCCCTCGCCACGACGTCACGACGGTCGAGATCGTCGACATGAGCTCCGAGGTCACGGACGTGGAGATCGCCAAGATCGTCAAGAACTCGAACTCGATCCACGACGGCGGCGTTTCCGACAGCTCCGCCGTGGCGCTGCGCGGCGCATCCGGCCAGGTCCTCTCGACCGGCGAGCCCATCGCCAAGCCCGCCGCCACGAACGACGAGCGCCTCATGGCCGTCATGTGCGAGAAGAACACCACCACCGGCCAGGTGCGCGTCAAGGGGTACCAGGGCGCCTGCACGGCGAGCGACCTGGTCGAGCTGAACAGCGGCATGTTCAACTTCAGCATGACCTACGGGAAGGCGGGAGGTGGCGTCAAGGTGTGCGACGCCGGAGTCGAGAGCTGGCGCGATTATGTCAGCGCTCCGATGCCGACGACCACATCGACGTTGCCTGCTGCGGCCGTCAGGACGAAGCCGGTCAACGAGTCGGCCGCCGCCAAGGCCGCGAGGCTGGCTGCCCGCACGCCCCAGTACGACGGCGCGTCGCTGCACAAGGCGGCCAGGGCGCTCCACAGCGTCAACGGTGCAATGCAGGCCGACCCCGTCACGGGCGCGGGAGCGTGCTGGAACTCGAGCGTCGCCGCGTCCAAGGAAGAGATCAAGGCGTGTGGGCCGCTGCCGTGGTCATTCTCGCAGATGAGCGACGAGCTGGAGCAGAAGCACGGCGTTCGCAACGGCAAGGCGGTCCCGAAGACACAGGTGCACTGCTACGGCGAGGTTGCGCTGGGCGCCGGAATCCAGTTCGCGCCGTCCATGTCGTCCGACTACGAGAAGGGCGCCGCCTTCACGGTTGGCACTGCGAACGACACGTTCCAGGTAGTCAACGCGGACGGCAAGACGTACACCTCCAAGGTCGGCCCCATCACGGCTCCGAACACGTTCCACTCGGGATCCTTCGTGACCGGCGGAAACCCCAACAAGGGCGCCGCGTACAATGTGACCGAAGAGTACGCGACCTCTCACTACAATGACCTCGCGAAGGGCGTCCTGGCGGCGGGAGACAAGCTCGGCGACAAGGTATTTGACCACGGCGGCGTCACTCCGTGGTCCACCCGCAGCGCCCAGTGCGGCGTCGTCGAGGTGGGTGGCAGCTACCGCTCCGTGAACCCCCCCGCCAAAGCCCACGTCGGGAACGACCCCGTCGCCAAGGACCTGGCTGTCGTGATGAACGAATCCACGCTGACGCGCCTGGCGAAGACGCTGTCCGGGTTCAGCAAGTACTGGGAGGACTACTTCACCGACACCACGGTCGTCACCGTGGACTGGTCGGTGAACACCGCCGAGCTGACCGTGTCCAGCGACGACGTCCGCCCCCCGGTCCCGGGGCGTGAGGCCGTGTCGGCGGCGGCGCACGTCGTCCTGCCGAAGCAGACGGCCAGCGCGTACAAGGGCTCCAAGAAGGAGGCCAAGGACGCGCCGCAGTGGATCGTGGCGACGATCAAGATTGTCGCGGACAAGGCGACGGGGGTCAAGGCGGTCGTGGCCTCCAAGATGATGCGCGAGCTGGTGCCGCAGGTGTGGGCCAACGCGATGTCGATGAGCAGCCTCGCCTACGACCTGAAGCTGCAGCTGTGCGACGTGCTCTGCCACCTGCGTCCCAAGCAGTTCCACGCCGACACGGGCGAGATCGTGTCCACCGTCGCGTCCACGCACGGCATGTTCGACAACGCGGACCCGAACCGCGGAGGTCTGCCGCAGGCCGGTAAGACCTCCAAGGTCGCCCACCTCGACGTCGTGAACTCGCAGACCAACGCCCTCGTCGGTGTCTCGGACGACGCGTCGGCGGCGGCCGCGGCGCTGGGCTACACGGTCCTCGGCCCCGCGATCAACCTCATGGGCATCCGCGAGGGCAGCCACTCCGGCACCACGGCCACCACCGCGGCCGCCAACCTGGGAGCGGAGGACGTGCTCACCAACAAGGCGCTGCGCATGATGCTCACGAACGACCCCGGCACGATGGGCGGCCTTTACACCAGCACCGGCGGCGGCGACACCTGGGTGGACTCGGCGACGGCGATCACCTACCCGGACGGCACGCAGACGACGCTGGCCGGCTGCAACTTCAACAAGTTCTGCAAGTTCGGCCGCTCGTTCGAGGACTTCAAGGCGAAGAAGCTGTCGAACGTCGCCGACGCCGCCAACGCGGTGGTGGGCATCATCGGCACCCCCGACGCGGTCGACAACGGCGACGTGTGGAGCAGCTACGGGGACGAGTACCAGGGCTGCGAGGTCGTCGCGGGGGCGGACGGCGTGGCGCACGAGGTCGTTCTCACTGCGGCGCAGACGCTCGTCATTGACAGCGCTGCGAAGACGCTGACGTTCGCGGCTGTGTTCGCGGATGACACGGCACTCACGACGAAGTTCGCAGCGGGGAAGACGGTGTCGTTCGCTGGCCTCGACGCCGACAACGACACGGCATTCACGATCGTCACCGCCACGTCTACGGTGATCACGGTAAGCGAAGCGATCACCGCACAGGGGCCCATTTCGGTGGGCACCGTCACGATCACGACGGGCAACACCAAGGCATCGTACCGGCTCCGCACCGGGGTGCAGTTCCGCGCAGAGATGTTCCCGGGCGACGAGGAGGCCGACGTGGACGAACCCTACGATGGCCTGTCGTCGGCGACGTGCTCCATGAACTTCAAGATCGCGAAGCGCGAGGTCGGCAAGGGCCGCAGCTTCCACCGCACGCGGCCCCGGTCCGGTGGCTTCCGCACGGCCACGCACGCGCAGGGCGGCCGCATCTGGGGGCACAGCGGCTCCACCTTCCACGCGCAGCAGTACGACAACAACATGATCAAGGCCATTGTTGGCGGCGTGTCTCACACGGTCGTCCTCAGTGACGCCAACACCATGGACGTGAACATCAACGGCGTCATTACGTTTTCAGTGGGCGACGTTGCTATGTCGGAAATGTTCCTCGCTACGGATACGGTGATGATCAGTGGGACTGCGTTTGGTGGAACTCCGGCGGCAGGCGACGATGTTTTCCTGGCGACGCTCGACGCGGACTCCAGAAACAACGAGTTGAGCTTCTACCACAATGGAACGCTTGTCCTGCAAGGCGCACATGCGGGCGTGGCCTCTGTGTCAGTCGGCACTATCACGTTCACGAAGACGAATCGTCCTGCCGGCATCCACTTCAAGTGCGGCATGCAGTCGGCCTGGTGGACGACGCCTGCTGGAACCTGGTTCCCCGGCTACGACTACGAAATGGACGCGCAGCTGTACCGCCGAGGTGGCCAAGAAGCGGGGAAGCTCCGGCAGATCCAGAACTCGCTGCTTGTTGCGACGACCGACCTCAGCCGGCGCCCCACGCACGACAGCCCGCAAGGGACGTACGCCTTGGCGCCGACGGACATTATGGCGGCGTCTTGGGGGGCGGCGACGGGGGACGCGGCGGCGATCTCAGCTCTGGGCTTCACGGACTACGTGCAGAACGGCTACTTTGGCGTCGCGGCGATTCTTGATTACGGCAAGCGCAGCGCGGCAATCGGCACCTACCCTGCCCAGAGTGAACCTCTTCTGGACCCGACGGCGCCTACCTTCTATGACGGCAACCTCGCGGCCGACGCATACAGCAGTCTGTCGATTGCGACAATCGACCGCCCGGCGACCAAGTCTTGGTCCAAGGCGTTCTACTCCACCATGAACTCGCACACGCACTTCATGAACGGGCACCTGAAGACCCACCGCCCGTCGCTCGAACTGCGGCGAGACAACCAGCAGTCGACCGACACCGACGCGACCAACCGCACGGTGATGACCATGTTCGGCGGCTTCACGAAGCCAGACCTGTCGGTCGCCGCCAGCATCGGCGCGTGCCCGGCCGTCGACGACCACGACCACAAGACCGGTATGATCGCCGGCCGCGAGTACATGGTCACGGCGGCAGGCACGGACAGCCGATTCACGCTCGCCTCGCACCACGCGGCCGTGTCCTGCGCCCACCTCCTGCCGACCGCCTACACCACGTCGAGCGATTTCTACTCGTACGCGTGCATGCTGCCGGTGATGAAGCACCAGCAGATCATCGCGCGCGCTGGCAACATGACCCTCGACGCATGCGACGCTATGTGGGGCAACGACCAGGGCATCAACGGCGTCGCCGGCAAGATGCAGGACACGCGCACCGGGCAGGACGGCTCTGCGACCGACCACCTGTACGCGCAGGGTCACTGGCGTGGGTACAATAACGCCTACGCGAAGGTCGACGTCCCCGTCCAGGGCGGCCACGGCAGCGCCTACGCCTGGGGCAACACAGGCACCATCGGCGGCATCAGCTTCCGCCACGGCGCCGGCATGCCGTCAATTTACTTCGTAGGCGAGACGTCGTCGACGGAGCTGCAATGGATCCCCGGCGAGGCCGACCACAAGAATCACTCGGGTGTGCTCGGCGCAGGCGCGCCCGGCTTCGGCCAGACCGTCCCTGCCCTGGCGACCTACCGACGCGCGGTGCAGCTGTCTCTCACGAACAATGCCTCGCAAATTGAGGATTGGGACGGAACGCCCGGCGTCGCGTGGATCACAGGCACCGATGCTCACACTAATGCTGGCTATGGCGTTGGCTGCTGGACCGCGGCCGGAGCGGCCTCGACAGAGCTGGGCTACACGGATACCGCAACGGACGCGGCCGCCATTGCCGCCATGGGCTACACGGACGCGCCGTCGAAAGAGTTCGTCGACCAGAAGATCTGGGCGCGGCGGGCACTCTCCCGGGTTGACGGCGGCAGCAAAGTCAAGTCGGAGATGCTCGCGGCCTCGTCCGGTTGGTTCGGCTACACGGCCCGTAGCGCCTTCGCGCCGTACTATGACCAGACGGACGTCGGGGTGCCTGCCGCCGGCGCCACCGAGGGCGTGGCCGACATGCTGCGCTTCAACATGGGGTCGCGGAGCCAGGTCCTCGGACTGCCGATCGGCAGCGTCAAGGTCTCGGACGGCGGCGCCAGTTTCAACGCCGCGGTGGCGCAGCTTCACGCCAACGTCGGGCTGTCGGTGATCAACCGCCAGGGCACGGGGCTGACCGACCAGGCGCGCTTCGACCGGCAGACCAACACGGGGGACCACTGGAACTACGAGCTCGAGCAGATCATCCCCGGCATCTGGACGCAGATTGGCGCCAAGTGCAACTGGTCCATGGGCGAGATCACCGAGGCGGGCATCCCGGTTCGCGGGCCGAAGGGGCTGCCGCACCAGCTCGGACACGGCGAAGAATGCAGCCCGACCAACCCGCGCTGCATGCCGAAGGCGGGGTCGATCTTCACGTACAATGGCGTGGACGCGTCCGCGCTGCGCTGGGGCCTCAGCAGGGGCGGCGGCTGCCACTTCCAGCACCAGAGCACCGTGGGCGACGGGCGCGACATGGAGGGCGAGATGCTCCGGCAGCCGGCCTGTGCCAACGGAACTGCGCTCAAGGTCGGCACGCGCGCCTACATGCCCGACCACGACGAAGCCGCATACGGGAAGGACCCATTGGCCGGCGTCATGGGCGCGGCGCGCTGGCACGGCGGCTCTGAATCGAGCTTGACCGACGAAGAATTCGCCGTTGGTGGTGCCTTCAACTCGGGCCTGAACGCCGTGGGTCAGCCGGGGGAGGGCGGCGCCTTCAACCCGCTGTTCACGTTTGCGTTCTCGCCGCACAGAACCGGGTGCATCACCGGCTGGAACAACAAGATGGTCAAGAACACTGGCGGCGCAGAGGCGTACGACGCAGCGAACGTCTCGACGTACATTCTCCCCGCCAAGTACACGTACGACAGCGGCACCGGCGTCGCAACATCGTCGGCGGCGCGTCCGACTCAGGTGAGTGGATTCTACCAAAACCGTGCCATCAACACGTCGCTGTTCGCGGTCGACAGCATGGACGAGTTCCCGGACGTCACGAGCGTCAGCGCAGGCGGGGTTGTCGCGGGTCGGTACGATTCGTCCACCGGGTCGTACGCGGACGGGCTTGTGAGTCACGACGGCTCCAACGTCACCTCCCACACGGGCTTCTGGAACTCCAAGTTCGTCGACAGCAGCGGACACCACAACGTCGCGATGGGCGGCAGCGGCCTCGACCTGTGGCAGTTCACGCACGTGTCGGAACTGAGCGGTCAGCGCGACAGCGACGAAGCCGGCGGCTCTGTGACGCTCAGCAAGCGCGGCGGGCTCGCTCCCGACGGGTCCGCGTACAAGACGTCCGACCCGCTGCAGCCAAGCCCCGTCATGACCGCCAACCGTGGTGGCAACGTCCTCGCGGCGATGACCAGCGCCAGCTCTGCCGACCAGGACGACAGCCCGTGGTGTCAGTACCTTGACGACGAGCGCATGCAGGTCATGTCCTCTGCGAATGATCGGGCCAACGCGGCGGCGAACATGAGTGACGGCTCCGTGCCCTCCCACTCCAGCACTGTGACCGACGTCTACCCGCTACCCCTCGCCAGCGGAAACACAGACGCCAGGGACGCGTACACGCACGCCTGGGCCTCGGACACGTACGACACCAAGGACAAGATCCAGGTGAACTTCATCGGCACGCAGCGCAAGCGCGAGGGCCGGCTGACCGCCAACACAGCCGCGGTGTTCGCCGAGTGCCCGCAGGACGGCTACGGGCTCATCGACGAGCGCGCGACGCAGAGCACCGACGGCCACTTCAACTACTTCTACAAGTTCGCGCAGCTCTGCTACTCGACCGGCGTCGACTGGCAGAGCTTCTGCACGGCGTTCCGCTCCGAGGCGGGTACCCGGGCGAACAGCGGCTACAAGCAGCAGAACGGCATCGGCGTGCCCGAGCTGTACAGCTGCAGCGGCCCGAACGTGCCCATGTCGAGCGTGCCGAACGACCGCCTGGGGACGCGGCGCGGGCACGACGGTCGCAACCGCGGCGTGAACAACGTCGGCTCCAACGTGTACGCGGCCGTCGACGGAGGGGTCGCCGGCGAGGACGCGTCGACGCCCGCGTGGTGGTCGTCTCCGGACGGCGATGACCAGACGACCGCCGTCGACCTCGGGACGGGTGTCACCAACGTCGGTGTGAACTCCGGCACGTTCCCGCTGGCGACGCGGGCGCACTACGGCTACTCGCAGTGCGCGCCGATCAGCATGAGCGGGCTTCTCGGTCTGGTGGTGCCGGTCGAGCGGATCGCCGCGGTGCAAACGCCGTCTCGCCGCGTCTACTCGAACGAGGCCGGCGCGAGCATGATCGAGGGCCTGCACAACCCCAAGGGTCTCAGTGTCTCGCGAACGCATACGGCCGTCAACGAATTCCACGCCGCGGATTCTAAGTACGCCCCGATGAAGAAGGGATGCGCGCCGAACTGGGTCGATGTTGGCATTGCCACCGTGCCGATCCGCTACCTGCGCGAGCTGCAGGACGCGGGCTGGGCCGGCACCGGCTTCCTCAAGACGACGCAGGTGTCGACGCGCGCGTTCCACGACGTGCACCCGAACGTCGACGTCCACACGACGAAGACGAATACGGCAGGGAAGACGACAGTGAAGACGACAGGGAAGACGACGACAGGGAAGACGACAGTGAAGACGCAGACAAAGACCAAGGCGGGGGTTAAGACGCACACGAAGGTCACGACGACGCACAAGGCAAAGAAGGGAACGGCGGGCGCGATCACAAAGTTCTCAGTCTACAGCTTCGACCACCCGTTCGTGCTCAGCCGACTGCCGAAGTCCAAGGCAAAGGTGCGATCTGCGCTGTCCGCCGACATCATGGTGGGATCATGCGGTCGCATCGGCAGTCAGCTGAGCAGCAGCAGCCCGGACTACGAAGCGAATCTCGCAGACGACAAGAAGAACAGGACGTCAATTCGTCTGCGATCGCCGTCGGACTGGGAGTCATCCAACGGAGGTGAACAGGTCGGCATGGTCGGCTCGTACGGCAGCAGCAACCAGCGAGAGTTCCACCCGTCGTACAGCCTTGGTGCATGGACCAACTCGTTCGTGTTCTCGACGAAGGGACGCCACACCCCTCACGTCGCGAGTCGTCTGCGCGTGTGGCGACTGAAGGCGGCGGCGGACAGTCACACAGCGGGCACGATGGAAGAGGTGTCGGACCAGGTCCTCAGCAAGGACGGCGAGGCCGCACGGACGAATGCCGCGACAACCGACCTCGTCGCCAACAACGCAGACACTGCGATTTTCGCAAACAAGACCACTTCGAAGGGCTTCGTCAGCTTCATCGCGGGCAGAGGGACGGTGTCGGTCGTCGTCGCGCCCATTGCCAGCGACACCTTCGTCTGGGCTTCTGCAAACCTGGCATTTGCCAAGACGGGAGACCTGCCCAAGTACGAGATCAAGTCGGAGATCGACCAACCTTCCAAAACAGCCACAAGCCGCGTGGTCATTGCTGGCGTGACCGCTGCCGGCCTGCTCGGGGGAGGGCCGAGCCTGAAGCTGGAATACTCCAGGAAGCTGCTCCGGTTCTACACGGCGTCCAAACCGGCGGTCGCGTCGATTCTGAACAAGCTCGCCGCCAAGGACGCGACATCGCTGAAGGGGCGCAAGCTTGGCATGGCAAGCGACACCGGCTACGTTGAGCCGCTCATCCTGCAGAGGCAGCGCGGCGCATCGTCGTCGTTCGCGGTCACGTCCTCTTCGAGCTTGCCGACGAAGATCACTGACTTCCACCCAGCGGACGACTGGTTCACGTTCAAGTTCGTCCCGTCGAGCCCTGGCGCAGGCCCAATTCCGGACACGACGAAGGTCCTGAAGACGCAATTCTTCGTGAAGCGCGCGCACAGCGGCACCATTACCGACTCGTCGCAGTACTTTGCCTACGACGCCAATGTGCCCGCAGAGCTTGCGATTGAAGTCACCATGGCGAGCACGCCGCCGATGTGGCTGAAGCACCACACTGGCCTGATGCGCATGGTGACCGAGGTGGTCACCAACGCCGCGGCGAACACGTGGCCTTGCACGGGCCCGGACACGACGAAGCTCGCAGGCAACAAGATGTTTTCGCGGCGTGACGGCAAGCATTCTGGCACGACGGTGGATCCGGACGGCGTGGACGTGTCTCTCCTGAACGGAGCGAGCCACAAGCAGCAGCTGGGCGTTTACGTCGACGCACAGCAAGAGGGCACATACAGCAGCCCCGGGCACCGACGCGGCGCTGGCTCGAAGCTCGTGACGTCGCTCGTTGACATCCTGGTCTGCCACTACACGCCCTCTGCCGGGGGGGGCGCCGGAGGTAAGCTCACGTTGTTCATCCGCAGCGGTAAGGGTCAGGGGCAGGTCGACGGCGTCGCGTCTACTGCGGACCTCAGCACGCCCGAGAATGGCACGACGAGCCGAAAGCTGCACCCGCAGCTCGGCGCTCAGGCGACGGACAACGTCAAGAAGATCACGTTCTCGAACCCGGCGAGCCGTTTCGACGCCCCATCCTCTGAGGGCGCGCCGTGGGTGGTCAAGGACGTCCTCGTCGCAGACCGCAAGAGCGGCTTCCAGGTCGGAGAGTTTGACGACTACGGAAAGGTCGTCCGCGCCGGGAAGCACTTCAAGAAGGGCGACTGGATCCAGCTGCCCGCGACGGTTTCTGTCATGACGCAGCTGCAGGCCGGAATCTACGCCTCGACGCCGCTGAGGATGCCGCTGGCTTCGCGGGTCGCCGACATCGAGAGGGTGTTCAAGTCGGCAGCCGATCGGACGACCGCCGTGGTCCCGTTCAGCTCGCGTCTGATGACCAGCACCTGGGAGATGTTCGGCAAAAGCTCCAAGAAGGCGCCGAAGGTGGACGAGTGGTACATGTGGGTGCGCGGCCAAGAGAACGGCACAATTCGCACGAAAGCCGGTGGGGCCGATTGGCTCGGCTCGACCCCGAACGTAGCGGGTATGGTAGTGGCAGGTGTAACGGTACCGGTCAGTAAGTTCGGCGCCAACATCACGCATGCCACGTGCGGTTGGGACAACAGCTACGAGTACAGCGCTGGCGTCCTAAAGCGCAAAGCCAAGCCCACCGAAGTCTACAGCATCGGAACCAAGTACGGGCGACTGGTCGACTCCAAAGACCCAACGGCCGGCAGCAACTTTGGTCAGTACCCGCCAGCATATGACGTCCTGAACAACCCGAACGCAACAGGCGTGTCGGTCTTCGGTACGCCGGACGGAGCTTTCCGGATGACGACCGATCGGATTAAGACGCTCAAAAACTTCTACGGGCCGAACGCACCTCACTACGGCACGCAAACCGCGGCCTCGAAGGCGAACGTCGTGGCGACCATGATGCGGCGCGGCACCGCGGTCCTCTACGGGCCGATCAAGTTCGACTCCGAGGATCTTTCCAAGATCAACGGCGACAAAGAATACCGCCAGAAGCAGCACATCGTCCACCAGGCATACAAGGCTGACATGGCGGAGCGCGTCCAGGGCGACGAACCGGGAAACTGGATCCACGTCGAGGCTGTGGACGGCAACGAAGCGATCGCCCACGCTGCCACTGTCGCAGCCGCTACCGCGTCGAGCAGCGGCGGCACGACGGCGAGTTCCGTACCGGCCACTACCGGCGCACCGGCGACACCGGCCGTTGTCACGAAGGCGGTGGCGATGAACAACGTGGGCGGCGGCGAGCTGGCTGCCACCACCTTCAGCCAGTACGCGGCCCTGCTGAAGGGTCACGCCACCGCGCGCGAGGCGATGGCCAAGCGTGGCATCCGCATGCAGTCCACGAGCATGAGCCTGGCCGCCACCGCCGACAACCTCTGCCCCGAGCCGAAGGCCGACAAGAGCAACGCCGGCCTGTACCCGCCCACGTTCACCGATCTGCACAACTGCCACCCGGCCGACTTCGACAAGAGCTCCGGGCGGACGCACCACACCTGCGGCATGATCACCTGCGTCGGCGTCAACGAGTCCGGCGAGTGCGAGTACCAGCCGATCTGGCCGAGGGTTCTCAAGGGCGACGACTTCTTGGAGGACGACCGTGACGTCCAGACGTTCAACGCCCTGCTGGCCTACGCCAACAACTCGCAGCTCGCCTCGTACCTGTCGACCCAGTACCTGAAGGTCGAGCAGGTCGTCGGCGGTCTGGAGAACACGCACGGCTACGTGCCTGCCGACAAGCCCGGCACGCCCGAGAACGCGCTGGAGCGGCTCCACCTGGCGGGCAAGTTCGGCAGCGACGGCAACGGCGGCGACTCCGGCGTCCTCTACCAGGACGCGCCGGTCTGCGGGTCCAGCCAGGTCGTCCTCGACAACTCGGCCCTCTTCACCAAGCGCGGCCTCGAAACGCAGCCGCTCGGGTCGGCGCCGCGCATCCAGGCCGAGCTGCTCAAGTGGCCGAGCACGTGCCTCATGCCGGGCGCCTGCAACATCAGCGACGGACACCACAGCGTCAACGTCGCCACCGCCGGCGAGGGTCGCCTGCACCCCCACTCCAAGCGGATCGACGACGTCGACTCCAACCTCATGCCCGAGAGCGGGCAGTTCGTGGCCGAGTTCAAGGTGCAGCAGGCCGAGGCAACCGCGGTCACTCGCGCCAAGGGGGGCGGGCAGGGCAGCATGAAGTACGGCTTCAACCAGAAGTTCGACGACCTCTACGGAGTCGGCCGGATGGTGTCGCAGACGCAGACCGACACCAGGACGGGGTCCGTCCGCACGTTCAGGAACCAGGCCGCGCAGTTCGCCCCGACGCTGGTGCTGCCGCACGCGGTGAGCGGTCTGGTCTCGGACATGCCGACGGTGGGCACGCTCACGCAGGACAGCTACGGGACCGCCGCCGGGGGCAACGCCGACTTCTCGATCGCCTACCTGAGCGGCGCGAGCCAGGTGGCGCTTGGGACGAGCTCTGCTGCCGCCGCGGCCCTTGCCGACCTCAAGTTCACCCCCGTCAAGGAGGGCAAGTGGTACACGAAGGGCGAGGCCAACTCGTCCATGTCGCGCGAGAATTCCAAGTACCAGTTCGCGCCGCGGCTCACGACGAACCAGACCATCACGAACGACTTCCACGCCAACGACTTCGACAACCACTTCCAGGGCATCATGAGCCTTTGCTGGGGCTTCGGCGTCTACTGCTGGGACCGCATCGAGTTCTACCAGGGCGGCGACGGAACGCAGCCGATCGACACCATCTACTCCGACGAGCTGATGATGCGGCTCATGCTCTTCCAGGACGAGGCGAACCTGTCGGAGCTGGCCGGCATGGTCGGGATGACGAACTTCCGCAACCGCCTCGGCATCGACGGCGGCACGGCCAAGTCCGACATGCCCAACTACCGCGGGCAGAACCTGGAGCGGCCCGAAGGCGTCGCCCTGCACCGGGAGTTCAAGGTGCCCATCCCGACCTTCTGGGCGCAGGGCAACAACTCGGCGCTCAACCTCAACGACGTCGCCGGCCAGCTGCAGGTCCGTGTCCACTGGCGCGACGCGGAGGAGCTCTACGGGTTCGCTGGCGCCGCGCCGACGATCGACATGTGGTCCGAGAGCAGCACCCGCCCCCTCGCGGACGGCGGCAAGTGCATCGGCAACTACAACCAGGCGGGCGGCAGCGGCTCGAACACGAACGGCCTCGGCCTGCGCGCGTCACGCATCCTGGGCCCGTCGATCGGCGCCATGGGGGCGTGCGTCCCCGAGCGCCACGGCCCGTACCACAGCCAGTCGCGCGTGATCGTGGGCGGCGACGACAAGGGCGACAAGAGCAAGTGCATCAAGTTCTCGCAGGTGCCGTACTTTACGTCGGAGCAGACCGTGATGAACAACCGCCAGTACTCGGACTGGGTGGCCGCCAACAAGATCGACGTCGGCGGCGGCGTGCGCTACATGAAGGTCGTGCTCGTGCACCTGGACAACATCATCATCAAGCGGTCGACGCGCTACTCGCTCAACAAGACCGGCGGCCGCACGCACCCGTGGGAGGCCGTGGGCGTCGACAACTCCGGAGAGCGGCGCATCCAGGACCTGCGCGTCGAGCAGTCGAAAGCGCAGGCGAACGGCAAGGTCGACGACCCGGTGTTCTCGCTGTCCATGCAGAACGTCACGGAGCTCACGCCGCGTTTCTTCGTGCGCTGCCACCGACGCGAGCTGATCGACGCCGCCTACCGCAAGTCCTCGGGCCGCTTCTCGCACCTGTGCTGCATCGCCAAGTCGCTGGCGGCCGGCAAGCAGAAGCTCCTGTGCTGCATCCAGGACCCGGACCAGTGGGACCAGTCGCAGTTCGAGAACTGTCGCTTCTCGCACGTGCCGCTGGTCGACATGCAGATGGTGGCCTCGAACCAGATCATCGCCAGCTCGCAGCGCGAGGACGAGACCAAGAAGGAGGCCTTCCTCAGTCAGTCGTTCCTGAACCAGGCCGCCCTCAGCATGCAGACCCAGGACATCCACGAGCAGGTGGGCAACCCGAAGCGCATCGGCAGCCGCATCACCGGCGACATCGAGGACCCCGCGATGCACTACTCGGCGGGCAAGACGCTGCAAGACAAGACGGCCGTGCAGGACGCCTTCCACCGCTACCAGGAGGAGGTCGACATGCTGATCCTGTCCAAGACGGGGCACAACATGTCGGGCGCCCAGAGCGGGCACGAGGACGTCAGCCGCGAGAACGTCGTGTACACGCCCAACGAGATGTGCCTGCCCGCGCTGCCGGAGAACATCGACTACCGGTCGGGCGGCAAGAAGGCGTTCGCGGGCGAGACGCTGGACGCGCAGGCGGTCGTCGGCGGCCGCCACGCCAAGAACATCGTCCAGATGCGCATGGACAACACCAAGTCGGGCCGCGACAGCGTCATCCCGGACACGTCCGTCGGGCCGATGTTCCCCATGAACCAGTACGTGAACCCGCGGCTCGAGTTCAAGTTCCCCAACGGCATGCTGTCGACGCCGGACCACGTCACCAAGGACGGGGTGGTGGTGGCCGCGACCGGCGACCCCAACATGTTCGGCGCCCACGACTGCGGCGTCTTCTCGCAGACCGACAAGCGCGGCGTCGTGTCGCGCAACTCCGGGAACAACGCCGAGACGGCCTTCCGCGTCCCGGGCGTGGGCGACGCCAGCGTCATGTGCAACTACGACGCGGCGGCGGCCAACATCGTGCGCACGGCGATCGTGAACCACAGCCTGGCGAACATGGGCATGCTCGACCCCGGCGACAGCTTCACCCTCTCCGGCGTCGACGAGACCAACAAGGGCGCGGCCAGCGACAAGCTCGCCCTGACCATCGGCAAGCAGCACACCGGGAGCGAGATCGCCGACGTGAAGGCGTCCAAGTCCTACAGCCTCTACGCGCAGCTGAAGGCGAAGACGCAGGCCGACGTCGTCTCCGCCGCGATGCCCAACCGCGCAGAGAACCCGTACTGTGCGCGCGCGTACATTGTCAAGAGCGGCACGCCGGAGCAGGAGGCGATGGTGGGCTACGAGATCACGCCGCGCAGCGCGACCGGCCACCACACCTACGGCGCCCGCATCGGCATGCTGAACACCACCACCTTCCGCACCTCGCCCGGCGTCGACCGCGAGCAGCAGTACGCGCTGATGATCAGCTACGAGGCCTTCCGCCGCGTCACCGTCCGCAGCGACGGCACCGCACAGGCGCGCTTCATCGTGTCCTCCAACAGCGAAGCCTCCGCGTCGGCCAACCTGTCCTCGCAGATGCTGAACGCCACGCAGCAGCAGAGTTCGATCGCCGACGTGACGAACCGCTGAAACCCGCGAGTTTCGTTCACCCACCCACCCAAAAGTCTACTGAGCAAGCGTCAATGAATAAGACTTTTAGTTCGGCAGCGTGAAGCGCACGACCGACCCCGTCACGCGATCCGACTTCCTCTTCAGCCCGCGGCGCCTCGTCGCCCTGTGCCGCTCCCGCATGCAGGGATGCCAGGTCACAGCGGGCGTCGGGTCCGTGAGCGGCGGCGTCGGGTACGCGAGCATCAGCGGCCCGGACGATGGATACACGGACGGCCCGTGCAGCCACTTGGCGAGCATGGGCGGGGCTTTGTAGCGCAGCGGCGTCGGCGTCGGCGTCGGCGTCGGGTACGTGAGCAGCAGCGGCCCGGACGGCGGG
>Ga0308016_10000279_pt1 | contig 26354 bp, 24 predicted proteins | sample Neamet233_FD_203129 | JGI IMG/M metagenome (GOLD analysis project Ga0308016, IMG submission 203129) | Marine microbial communities from water near the shore, Antarctic Ocean - #233 | ecosystem: Environmental > Aquatic > Marine > Unclassified | place: Southern Ocean | collected 2014-07-28
CCATATGTTGTATGCTTCGATGCAAGAGGGTTCTCTTGACGGAGAAGGTGTTCGCGTCACAGCAAAAGGCGGTGTGTCTGAACGGAAGGCTGCAGCATTGGAAGTTATGGAAGGCACCAGTTGCGGCAATGTCCTTGGGGCGTTGTGGGAAAAATGGGGCATGGAAGGTCTTGCTGGCTTAGGAATTACCGGTGCTGAAGCTGAAGAGATTTGGAAAAAGCAACAGAAAAAGCCCCAACCGTTTGGAACTTTCCTCAAGAGTTTGGATTCAACACGAGCGATGGCCCAAAAAGTTGCTCGATTCCCAACGCGGGATGATGTATTATCTGGGTCGACTGGTGCGGTGCATGATTTGATTCTACAAGGCCTCTTAGAAGGCGATGGTAAGGCAGAGAGAACCGCAACTCAACGCCACGATTCCATCGACTCTGCTGCGGCTGCTTGGGCATGGTTACTTGCTGCAGGCCGCTCTGCTGGACAAGAATGGCATTTCGACATCAATGCAAGAGACCGCGGTGGTGCTTGGCTTGGAGCAACGAAACAACTCCTCGAAGTGGGAAAAACACTGTACAATTGCGATGCTGATGAAGTCGAGGGCATAACAGAGGCGTGGATGGAAGCGTTTACGGCTCTCCAAAGAGTCACCGGTGAATCGAATTAATCTTTGATATTCGCGAACCCTCTTTCGAGGTCGGTCCACAAATCTTCAACGTCTTCGATGCCGATGCTGAGTCGAACTAATCCTGGTATGAGCCCATTAGCGTGTCTGACTTCTTCGGGGATCAACATGTGGCTTGAGTTGTATGGACATTCGACCAATGATTCAACACCGCCGAGACTTGTTGCTTCATAAATCATTTTGAGACCGCGCACAAATTTCACCGCAGCTTCATCTCCACCCACGATAATAAAGGCGATCATTCCTGTTCCTTTCGGCACGATTCGTTGTGCAACTTCATAATCGTCGTGTGAAGTGAGTGAAGGGTGGTTGACTTTCTCGATCATCGGATGTGCCTCTAGGCGTCGGGCGATTTCTACTGCATTTTTACACAAAACCGGCATTCTAACATGAAGGGTGCGCATTCCCCTCTCAAGGAGAGAACAGGTGTGGGGGTCGGAGTTCCCCCCGAAAACCACTTTTCTACCGAACACTTCCGAGATTAATTCCTTTGAACCAACAACAGCACCGCCAATAAGATCAGAATGGCCACCAAGATATTTTGTCGTGGAGTGAATGACTAAATCAGCACCCATTGAAAGTGGTTTGCACCCCCATGGCGAGGCGAAAGTATTGTCGATAATACAGAGAATGTTGTGCTTCTTTGCGATTGCAGCCATTGCAGGGATATCACAGACTTTGAGAACGGGGTTGGTCAATGTTTCAATGTAGAGAATCTTCGTATTGGGTTGGATGGCTGCCTCATAGGATGCTGGGTCTCGCATATCGGCCATTGTCGTTTCAATTCCAAAGCGCGGAAGTTCTTCGGTAAGCAATCCATAGGTCCCACCATAAACATCTGGCGATGCTACAACATGGTCACCTGCAGAAAGGAAAGACATCAGCGTCGTTGAAATTGCAGCCATGCCGGACGAGAAAGTTTCTGCGTCTTCTCCACCTTCCATAGCGGCTAATTTTTGAGCTACCGCATCAGAGTTTACCGAAGAAAGGCGGGTATAGAGAAGGGTATGTTGAGCACCATCCGCCCATCCAGCATAGCGTTCATCTGTGAGTTTGTAGGTCGATGATTGAAAGATGGGGGTGTTCACTGCGTCCCCGATATGGTTGGTTCCACTGTGTACTGCTTTGCTTCCAAATCCTTTCAAATCAAGATTGTCTTTCGTTATCATCGAATCCCTCATCCCTGTCGAATCGTTGGCTACCATTTACTCTTCCTCATCGCTCGTTGAGAAAATTTCAACCACGATGTTGCCGACAAACAACGCGCCGCCGCCAAGAAGAATCCATCCACTCCAGTGATCAAGGCCGAGCGTTAAACCATACATTGTCGCCCAAACTGGCTCAAATGCATAGATAATTGCTGCTTGTATTGGATGTAAATAGCGCTGGAAAAGATTGAGTAAAAGTATGCAGAACAACGAGCCACCAATCCCGAGGCAGAGCACTTGAAGGAATACGCCGTCTTTGAACACGAGATCCCATTGGGACATTGACTGCCCGCCACCAATCAGCAATAGGAGGGCGAAAGAGCCAAGAGTTACGATGATAAATGAGGTCTGAGTTACGCCAATGGGTTCGAGTTGTTGTGTAAGTTTCTGTGTATAGATTATGTGTAAAGCAAAGAAAACTGCGCTCACGACAGTGAGAATCTCCCCCCACCCCCATGTCAAATGTGGAGGGCCCTGGATGAAACCGGCGCCAAACGTAGCAAGAAATACACCCAAGAGCAATGCTCTGGAGGGGCGAGACTTGGTAAAAGTGACTGTTATCAATGCTGTAAAAATGACATAGAGTGAAGTTAGAAAGGCAGAAACTGAAGGGCTAATGTCTTCCAACCCGATCATTTGCGTGACAAAACCAACCAGCATTATTCCGCCAAGAATCAATCCTCCGCGCCACTGTTCTCGATGAACGAGCGCTGCTCTCGCCTTTGGAAAGAGGAGGAGCATTGCTATTGCAGCTACAGCAAATCGGGCAGCGACAAGGATGGCTACAACTTGAAACCTACCGATATCTTGTATTTCAGATTCAAGAGTATTGAGTGCTTGTTTCATCCAAATGAAAGTGGCACCCCATACGGATGTGACAACGAGTAATGCAAACAAGGCTTTCTTCCGCTGCAGTGGGCTGGCGGGACCGGCTTCCAAACCGTTACCAAGTTGCAAAAGGTGTTCGCCCATAATCCGTGGCCGAAGTGGCGCCGAATGAGTATGACGGTCAAGATGGAGGATTTGCAACCCCTTGAACGCTAAGACTCAAGGGGTGAATGGGTTGTGTAGCCAATATGACGGCGGATGGCGACTCTGCAGTGCGCTCATGGGAACTGCCCATAGAGACCGGTGAAATGCCTGAAAGTGGCACGGAATTCGATGCAATCGTTGTCGGTGGAGGCCCCGGTGGTTCGTCTGCTGCAGGCTACTTAGCAAAATCTGGTGCCCGCGTCTTGTTGATCGAAAAAGAAGTATGGCCGCGCGACAAAATCTGTGGCGATGCAGTCGGTGGAAAATCGCTCTCTCATGTCAAGGAACTTGGCGTGAAGGATGATTTAGAATCCTCACCTCATTTCAGAGTCACTGGCATTCTGTTTTCCTCTCCAAAAGGCAATTCAGTTCAAGTCCCATTACCTGAAGAAGATGTTGAAAAAATGGAAGCAGGGTATGCATTACCACGTGCTCAATTTGATTCTTTGCTGTTCAACCGTTGCCAAGCAATGGTCCGAGAAGCAGGTGGTTCAATCATCCAAGGCGGAGAAGTTCGTACCGTTCTGTTTGATGATGGCGCCGGTGGAGAAGACCCCGGTGAAGGAACCGGAGACGCTCGTCACGCCGCTGGTGTTGTTGTTCGAATCGGTGGAAGAGATGGTGAAGAGCGAACATTCCATACCCGTGAATTAGTCGGTGCTGGCGGTTATAGATGTCCCGCTGCTCGCTCTGTTGTCGAGTCCTCATACAATGAAGAGATGATGGACAGAGACCATTATTGCGGTGGGTATCGCGAATACTGGCGGAATGTCAAAGGTTGCGAATCAAACAGTGGCGATATTGAAATTCATTTTGTTGACTCGGTTATTCCGGGATACTTCTGGCTCTTCCCGGTTTCGGAAAATGTTGTGAACGTCGGCATTGGAATGGTCATGGGGCTTTTAGACAAGCAAAAGAAGAAATTGAAGGCGCTCCAAGCAGATGTTATTGCAAATCATCCAATGTTCAAAGATCGCTTCGCTGAAGCTGAAATGATTCCAGGGTCCGCCAAAGGTTGGCAACTCCCTTTCGGCTCACCCCGTAAGAAAAGCAGTAATCAACCACGCCGTTCGAGTATGAATGGCATTCGATTAGTTGGCGATGCTGCTTCTTTGATTGACCCGTTTTCTGGCGAGGGCGTTGGTAATGCATTAGTTACTGGAGAGATGGCTGCTCGCCACATCATCGAAAAAAGACCGTTTATTGAATATCAAGACGAGGTATGGAAAGTGCTGGGGCCTGAGCTCATCAATTCCTACCGAATGCAAAAACTCAGCCGGAAGTCTTGGCTCCTCAATTGGTTTGTTGGAAAGGCAGAACGGAAACCCGCTCTGCAAGAAATGATGACTGAAATGATTGCCAGTAAAGAGGCTCAGGAAAATTTGCATTCGCCTTGGTTTATGGTGAAGACATTATTGTTTTGAGGTGAGAAGATGGACGCACGACTCGAAGGAATTGAAGCGGTATTTCTCGATTTAGATGGAACTATTTACCTTGGCAGTAGCCTAATTGAAGGCGCACTTGAGTTTCTTCACCGTTGTGATGAACAGGGAGTTAAGCGTTATTTCTTGTCAAATAATTCCAGTCGCTCAGTCAAACAATATGTAAAGAAGTTGCATGCGTTTGGTATTCCTGCAGTCGAAGATGAGATCCTGCTTTCAACTCACGATTTATTGGCATGGCTCACATCCAACTCAATCACTAAAACATGGTTAATTGGTACAGAAGGAATGCGAGAAATGCTTGAAGATCGAGGCATTGAAACTCGGAGTGAGCAACCTGAATATGTTGTTCTTGGTTATGACACTGAAATAGATTATGAAAAACTCTCCAAAGCAAGTATCTTCCTTCATGCTGGCACCCCGTTGGTCGCCAGTCACCCCGACATGGTCTGCCCCTCCCCAGATGGTGGATTGCCAGATGTCGGCGCTTATCTTGCCTTACTCAAAACAACGACTGGAGTGGACCCGGTCCACATCGCTGGAAAGCCAAATGCTGGCATGATTTTGCATAAAATCGATGCTTTAGGTCTCGACCCTGCCCGTTGCGCTATGGTTGGAGACCGATTGTATACCGATTTGGCAATGGCGTCAAGGGCTGGTTGTGTTGGCGTATTGGTACTATCTGGAGAAGCAACTATGGCTGATGTTTCTGAATTGGAAGAAGGTGCTGAACAGCAACCTACCATCATCGTTCAAAGTGTCGATGAATTGTTACGGTGATGTATTACTATGTCGATGGGAGTCCGTTGGAAATGGTGGCGTTCCCGGCGCTTGAAACACCCTCCTGATGACATTCATCGCGCTGGAGACCTCGCTGAAATGCGGTTGTGTAAACTTTCAAGAGCTGCTGGGCGGGAAAATGGTTGGAAGATTTTTGAATCTGTTCGAATTCCCGACCCTGATGGCGGTAGAAGGGAAATTGACATGATAGTCATTGGTGGTAATACAATGTTGGTCGTTGAACAAAAACACTGGGCCGGTTCGTTTGTCATTACCAATGAGCACCATTTCGTCCAAAATCGGAATAATGGAACCCAACATAATCATGATGCGGTCGCTGACAGAATCGCCCGAAAGGCGAAAATATTGAAGGCGTTGCATGAAAAGCGACTTTCGCTTTCAGAGGAACAATCGTTCGAGATGCAAGTCATTGTTGCCATGACTCATCAACGACTTGAATGGCCCGAAATACCTCATAATTTAGCGGCTGAAATGGTCGATGAGGCGGGCTTCATAAAAATTCTTGAAACAACTAGCCCGGGGGATATGAATCCGGATTTAGTGGAGACGATGGAGGGTTTCAACACATGGGACGAAGTTCATCTTCATGGCGGATTAATGCTGAAAGGCGATGTCTTTGGCCTCGGCTTGGGCGGTCCATTACGTTCATGGTTTGCCGACCGGAAAAGTCCTGTTGGGGCTACTGCAAAACATAAACGCTCCTTGTTTTCTTTGTTCTCAAATAACCCAAGTGAAGTTACATTGAAAACGGGTGGAAAAAACATCATCGCAAAAATACCATTCGGGCTTGCGCTTGAAATGCATGTTGTCGGAGAGAAAATGCCAAGAAAAGTCGATTGGGCGAGTATTACTCACATCAGTGTGTCAAAACCTCCAGTTGATTGGGCCAAGAACATTTGATGTTCGCGAAGTTTGATGTGGGTTGGTCGAACGGCTAAGGCCATGGCTGCTGCATGGATTGAGGGAATTGGTTTACTCGCTGGCATCATCGGTATTTTTGCGTGGATTCCGCAAATCATCCAAGTGTGGGTTCATAAACGCCATGATGGTCTCTCGTTGACGACGTTTGCAGTTGTTTCTTTTGCCCTTGGCCTATGGCTCGTTTATGGAATCCTTGTTGGTTCCTTTGCAATGATCGCTGCCAATATCATGACCTTGTCAGTCCTTGGCGCCGTCATTCTTGGCGTTCTTCGCGTTCGTAAAAGCGAACGTCAAACTGAAGAAATTCAGTTGTAAGATGCCTTGGTTGTTGAAATGATCACGGCTCCGATTTTGTATGGGTCGCCATTTGATGCTGGACGGCGGTCTTCAAGTCGCCCTCTCCATCCTTCTTCGATGGTTCCAATTGGAATTCGAATCGATGCCCCGCGGTCTGAAATTCCATACGAGAATTGGTCGATGGATTGTGTTTCGTGAAGACCGGTTAAGCGCTCGTCGTTATGGGCCCCATACACATCCATGTGCTTCTTGATGTTCTTTCCAAATTCCTCGCAAATCTTGGTGAAGATTTCTTCTTTTCCTTCATCACGCATTCGGCCGTCTGAGAAGTTTGCATGCATTCCTGAACCATTCCAATCACCCTTGACCGGCTTTGGATGGTATTCGATATAGCAGCCATAACTTTCGGTCAATCGGTCAAGTAGATAACGCGCAACCCACAACTCATCTCCAGCTCTCTTTGCACCTTTTGCAAAGACTTGAAACTCCCATTGTCCGCAAGCAACTTCTTGGTTTATTCCTTCGAAATTGATTCCTGCATCAAGGCATAAATCGGCATGCTCATCGACCAAATAACGGCCGTGGGTATTCTTTCCTCCAACTGAACAATAGTACATTCCTTGAGGGCCGGGGTAGCCGCCCATTGGGAATCCGAGAGGCAATTGTGTTTCAGAATCCATGATGAAATATTCTTGCTCAAAACCGAACCAAAAATCTTCGTCGTCGTCTTCGATGGTTGCTCGTCCGTTACTTGGATGTGGCGTTCCATCAGCGTTCAAAACTTCACACATGACGAGGAATCCGTTGAAACGTTGAGGGTCGGGGAAAAGAGCGATCGGCTTGAGGAGGCAATCAGAATCGCCGCCGACTGCTTGACGGGTTGAAGAGCCGTCAAAGCACCACATTGGGCATTCTTCGAGTGTCCCAGTGAAATTTGGACGGACAAGGGTCTTGCTCCGCATGTTCTGTGTCGGTTTGTATCCATCAAGCCAGATGTATTCCAATTTTGCTTTATCCATCATCAGTATCGAATCCTTGCTCACGTAGACGGTATATCAACCATACGCTCATGTTTCAAACATTATTATTTATCAAACATTCACTGTTGGTCGGTATTACTCATCATATGCTTACTTATTGGATTTATTCATGCGCTGTTGCTTGTTCGTTTGTTCGCAATCTTCAAAATATATTCACCAGTTGAACAAAGAGGGTCAAATCAAGAACTTTTGATAAAAATCTGCGCCGACCGGTGAACTCATTGGTGAAAGGCCCCACGGATGAGCAATGGAAATTCCAACGGGGGGATATTTGCGGCAGTGGCGCAAATCTTTGGGGCTAACTCAAGCCTTGTTGGCCGAACGTTCTGGGTTGACTCAATCGGTTATCGCCAAGGTTGAGACGGGGTCGGTCGACCCTCGGGCTTCGACACTCCGAAAGATGGTGGGGGCCCTCAAACGGGAAGAACAGCCTGACCAGGCCCATACTGTGGGTGACATCATGATCAGCAAAGTCACGACGCTTGTGTGGACTGATACTGTTCAATCCGCGATTGACAAAATGGTTCTTGGGGGCATCAGCCAACTTCCTGTTCTTAGTGAAACGGGCTCGGTAATCGGCTTGGTTTCAGAATCAAGTTTACTCAGAGGAGATATTGGACGAGACGCTTGTGTCGATGAAGTCATGCGGGTAAACTTCTCCATGGTTGATGTGGATATTTCGATTGGGGAAGCGCGTCGGCTCCTTGGAGAAGAAGAAGTATTATTGGTAAACCGCCGAGGCGTTTTGGTTGGCCTTGTTGGACGAATCGACATGGTTCGAGCGTTGCGCAATGCCGATAATAATTATTGATTATTTGCTGCGTCATCGCTTTGCGGAGTAATCAACACGTTACTTCCATCCCGGTCGATGTGAGGTACAGTGAGTGTCCCCCCATTCACTGTGATTGGGCATAATATTCCGCACGCAGGTGCCAGATAGTCTTCTCCGGTTTCAGTCATAACGAGGCGAATTCCATGTCCTGCAGGCAAGAGGGCGTCGATGGCTTGGAATTCCATGAGCATGGTGAGTGTTTGCCCAGGGAATACTGTGGTTGGCTCACTACCGCCTTGATGGTAGCGAATGTCCATCGTCGCATGACCAAGCCTGAGGTTCGTTTCTGAATCTTGTAATTCTACGAAAATTTGTCCGCCGTCCATGGCTGCTTGAACTTCGAGGTGGAGAGTTGTTAAGCCAGAAATATGGATGTCGAAATCACTGTTCAAGGCGTCGCATTCAATCACTACGCCGCTTACACTGCCGCCAGATACTGAAACCCCTTGCACTCGAGTTCCCGTTTGGGTACAAGAGTCCAGTGCAACCTCGGTCGTTGTTCGGTCGAGGGGGGGCCAGGTATCTTCAATTCGCCATTGCCCATCATTTCGCTGAATTTGCGCATGGGGTTCTGGTTTCTCCCCGATGCCTTTCAAGTAATACTCAAACCATTCAAACAAATCTTGCCCCCAATCCCATCGGGTCATGTTTTCAATCGCTTCACCGCCGTACCCGCTGGCTTGAACATTGTGTTTTGACCATTGGTCGGGATAGTTGTGCCCCCACTGGCCGAGCATGCCTCTAACATCAAATCCTGCATCGATAAAAGTCTGGTACCAAGGAAATACTTGGTGTGGATCAACGTTCCAGTCTTGCATGCCCTGAACCCAGTAAACACTGCCGTTATAGTTGGTGAGTGCCTTCGAAATATGTTCCCTTTCTTCATAATAATTTGCCATATAGGGGTCGAGTTCACCCATACCATAGGTCACGGGGCCTGCGAAAAATCCTTCAACGATGTCTGGGCAAATATTATCCATATCTTCGCCATTATAGTCAACCGTACTACCGAAATAATTCATGTGCATCACTTGACTACGGGCCTCTGCACTTCCATTTTTGTAGAGTAAAGGGTGTAATCCGGTTGTGCCAGAAATTGGCACAATGGTGGCGAGGTGCTCACTTCCATGGGCTGCTGCCTCCCACTGGGTTGCACCTTCGTAGGATTTCCCATACAAGCCAACTTTTCCATTTGACCAGTTTTGTGTACCAAGCCATTCAACCGCCTGATGAATCCCCCAGCCTTCTCCTTCACCGCGGTAATCGAAACATCCAGTTGATTCTTCTGTTCCGAAAACGGATACTTGGGCGAATGCGTAGCCGTGTTGGATGTAATTATCGTAAATGAATTCACCTCGTCCAGCACCTACAACATTGGTTGCACCAGATTCACTCCCTGGCTGGCCAAAGGAAAAATAAGGACTGACTACAGCAATTACGGGTACTGTTTCGCCTATTTCTGTGTTTGAAGGCAACCAATAGGACAGATGGACATTGGATGTGGCCGGGCCCGTCTCCCACACGTCAGAAGTGTCAACCTCAAAGGTTGCTTCTTGAACCTCGAGAGGTGTATAGGGGCCGGGTTGTAGGACATATGAGTAACTGCTCGACCAATTCCATTCCAGGGTATGCCGCTCCCATTCCGTCGGATACATCGATAATTCAACTTCGTCCGCCTGTGATGATTCGCCCCCAAAACAACCCGAAAGAGGGCCGAGGAGAACCAGCAATGACAGGAGCACAGCGATTCGCATTGGTTGTGGGGTAGAGTGGTTTGGCATCAATGTGGTGTTTGCAGAACGATACATCAAGAAGGTGTAGTGATTGGATTCGTCATGGGCGTTCTCGTGACCGGTGCAGCTGGCTTCATCGGTTCACATGTCGTCCATCTTTTGTTAGCAAAGGGTTACTGCGTTCGGGCAACTGCTCGAAATCCTGAATCGGCGCAATTCCTCAAAGCGTTTCCAAAGCACGAGGATGCATCGCTTGAAATCGTCCAAATGGATTTGCTCATTGGGAAAACTGTTGATGCTGCAGTTGATGGATGTGAAGTTGTCATTCATTGTGCAGCAGCGTTGATGATTGGAGTACGGGACGCTCAACGTGATGTTGTCGATCCTTCGGTTCTCGGAACCCAAAATCTCTGTGAAGCAATACGCAAAGCAGGATGTGTTCAGACCATTATTCACACATCGTCGGTTGCAGCGATTCGTAGAACACATTGCCAAAATGGACAGATATTCTCCTCTTCAGATTGGTGTGATGATGCCACCTTGCAAACAAATGCCTATGGGTTAGCAAAAGCAGAAGGAGAGCGGGTCATGCGGTCTTTCGTCGAATTGCATTCTGAAGAATTGCGTCCACGCCTCGTAACAATTCATCCATCAATTGTATTCGGCCCCGTATTTCAAAAGCGCCATACTCTGGGTTCGATGGCCTATCTCAAACATTTTACTGGCAAAATGCCGTTTGTTCTTCACACGCATCTGAACTTTGTTGATGTTCGTGATGTGGCGAATGCACATGTCGCGGCCATTGAGGTTGGTGAAAATGGTGGCCGCTATATTTTGCATAAAGAAGGACTTTGGATGCGAGATATTGGCCGTAAATTGCGTCAATCCTTACCTGGGAAAAAATGGGCAACATTTCGCCTTCCTTCCCTTCCAGCTATCATTTTGGCTGTGTTTCATCCTAAACTCACTTGGCGACAGGTTCGTTCTTCTCTCGGAAGACATGTTTCGTATGACATCGGAACTATGGAACAGGAATTGGGAATTCAACTTCATTCAACTGAACAAACGCTCGTTGATTCGGTCGAGTCATTATTTGAATTAAGCCGTAAGGTATGAGTGGCAAGACGCTTTGGCACAACCATGCAGGCTAACGAGACATGGGGTCGTCGTTGGAGTGAAAACACACTCTCAATGGCTCGCACCTATATGGAAGTGGCTTGCAGAAAACAGAGCCTCGTTTGTCTTGCAGCAGACCGTTCTACAATGGCGGAATTGAATCAGTTAATCGATGAAGTAGGGCCATATCTCGCAGCACTCAAAACTCATGTAGATTTGGTTGATGATTGGACTCCTGAAGCGTGGTCTGCGTTTTGTGCCAAGGCTACAGCAGCTGATTTGTTAATTTTTGAAGACCGTAAATTTGCAGATATCGGAGGAATTAGTCGCAAGCAAATGTCGGGGGTTTACGATATTCGTTCTTGGGCTGATTTAGTCACGGCGCATCTTATCTCCGGCCCTGATATTGTGGACGGTTTACAGGCTGGATGGAGTGATGTCGGAAGACAAGGTGGTGTACTTCTCTTGGCTCAAATGTCAAGCAGAGGTAATTTGCTCGACGCCGACTATACTGCAAAGGTTGTTTCATTAGGAAAAACTCATTCAGGTGTTTTCGGATTTATTGGAAACGGTTCTCGGCCAAACGAATTGGAACTACTACGCCAAGCCGTCGGTGATGGGAAATTAATTTGGACGCCTGGCGTCAATATTACTGTTGGAGATGGAGAAATGGGGCAGCGTTATGGCGATCCGCGTGAAGCGGTTCTTGCTGGATCAGATTGTATCATAGTCGGCTCAGGGATTCACAAAGCCGCAAACCCTGCCCAGCAAGCAAAGGCGTATGCTGAGGCATCATGGAGTGCCCTCATTGAACGTAATGAGTAAATGGAAATGGTGCAATGATTGTAACAGCCCAGTGGATTTTGGCTGTGGGATTATCTGCAGTGCCTATCTGGATTCTTTGGCGTGCAGGCAAAAAAGCCGCTTCACTAGACTTTCGACTTTCACAAAATGATGCATCATTACTCGAAGATGATGGCGTCATCGTCACTCAAATGACTGGATTGCCGCCTGGTACCCGTGTTGTTCCAAACGCTAGTGTTGAGATTGTTACTGAACAAATCCCTCAAACGAACGGGGCTATGCCGGAAACTTTGGCATACACCAAGTAACCTGCACCGGCTAAAATCAAAACAACCATCAATTTGAATATTCGGCGTTTCGGTTTTTTTACCGCGTCCGCTACAAGAGTTACCCCTGGGAAACTGAGAAGGGGGTCATTAATTACGCCAGGTAGAGGTATGGCAGGCATTCCTGGTAAAGGTGGAAGATGCAAAATTCCTTCATCTGCTTGAGGTTTGATTCGGTCCTCTGGATAAAGTTGGTCGAGGTCTTCAAGTCCTGGGGCATCTGGAATTGGGCCAAGTATTTGCTCCCAGCGTTCTTCAATTGCTGCAAAAGAAATTGGCTTTTCAAGCCACGCAACAGCGCCTGCAGAATGACTTGCGTCTTCAGCCAGTTGTGCCAATCTGCGTGAAGCGATAAACACAATACGGCTTTCCCCGCCATGTTCTCTCATTTCTAAAGCAGCAAGATGCCCGTCAAGGGATGGGAGGTCCAAGGCGATGACAACAAGTTCTGGATCTATTCGGATATATTCGTCGACCGCTTGGTCGCCATCTTCACAAACTTCGACATTGAATTCTCGAATTTTGAATATTTCTTGAAGTCGCATCAACGACATCGGATTATTATCCACAATGAGAACCGTAGGTGCGGTTTCTTCGGCATTTGGGGTGACATAAGCCATGTGAATCATCTCGCTGAAATCGCCATTACACATCAAATAACCGCTTAAGACGGGTCATTCTTCACCGTCTTCGATGCTACTGAGGTCTTCAACTGGGCCACTTTGTGGATTGGTAAAGGCCTCACGAATTGTTTCAGATTGAGCCGCATCACTTTCTACTTCGCGGCGGCGTGTAGGGGCTTTGAGAAATTGGAATTGCAATTCACTCACAATGCCTTTCAGCATCCGTTCTTCCTGGTCGCTCAAATTTCCTTTGGTTTTTCCTTGTAGCATTCTCAACAAATCGATAGCGGCTTTCGCTTCACCAAGATTGAACATCATGTTTCCTTCTTGGTCTGGTAAAAGCCCTAGATGGAGTAAAGCCGACCGCTGAAACATATGGACCAATTGAAAGAACTTTTCTGTTTCTTCGTCTTTGAAGATGTCCGCCATGATGTTCGGAGGGGTTTGGGGTCTAAGTCCTCATCGCTTCACTTCAGTCGAACATTTGTTCGAGAAGCCAATCGGGGTCGAATTGTTTCAAGTCGTGATATCCTTGCCCGACGCCGACGAAAACAATGGGTTTGCCGGTTGAAAAGGCAATGGAAAGACCGGCGCCGCCTTTGGCATCGGTGTCGATTTTCGTCAATACCGCTCCGTCAAACTTCATTATTTCTTGGAACATTCTTGCTTGTTCAACCGCATCATTGCCTGCAAGCGAGTCGCCGACAAACAAAGTGAGGTGTGGATTTGCTACACGTCGAACCTTGTTGAGTTCATTCATGAGATTGACTTTGTTTTGCATCCGGCCTGCTGTATCGACCAGAACTACATCGATGTTTTTGGCTTTAGCAGATTCGATTGCGTCACGGGTAATTGCCGCTGTATCTCCGCCTCGTTGGCTGGAGATGCATCGTATTCCAAGTGTTTCACAATGTGATTCAAGTTGTTGAATTGCACCTGCTCTGAAGGTATCTCCTGCTGCGGCGACAACTGTGAGGTTTTGGTCGAGAAGGCGTCGGGCGATTTTTGCGGCGGTTGTTGTCTTCCCAGTTCCGTTCACTCCAACAAGCATGATGACAACTGGTGTGTCACCTGAGTCGACGAAAGATCGGACTGTAGCATCAAAATCCCAGTAGCCCGCTGCAAGAATATTACGAAGTGCTCGCTTGAGCGCCGCTTCAAGAACTTTGGCGAGATCTGCCCCTTTACGAAGTCGTGAGCCAACAAGGGTTGTCCGTAATGCTTCAGTGACTGCAGTCACAGCATCGCTTGAAATATCTGATTCAAGGAGAACCCATTCCAATTCTTCGATGAGGTTATCGAGGGCGCCACCTGCTTTGATCACTCTACCGCCTTCTGAAACAACACCTCCACCAAGTTCAACTTTGACTTTGGTTCCGGCCTCGGTTTCAATTTCAGCTACTTTGACTGAACCTTTTGGAGCAGATTGTACGCTAATTAATTGGCGCCCAGTGGTTGTCCTCATCATTGAAAGGTCCACGTGTGAGCCTTTTGGGCGAGCGATTTCAACTGCGCCACGCTTTTTCATTTCTTTGTGTTTCTTTACGATGCGCTTTTCATCGGCTCGGCGAATTGTATTTACTCGTTTCTTTTCCTTACGAGATAATTCTACTGGAAGTATAATGTTCTCTTCTTCATCAAAATCTTCCCATTCATCACTCGGTGTATCGGTGGGCCCGGGTTCATCAAGTGCTTCGAGGTCTTCCCATTCGGAATCATCTTCTTGTTCAGTCTCTTGTTCAACAGGGTGGTTTTGATGGAGGTCAGAAGTAGGTTCGGGGGGTTGGTTTTGGGCTGTAACTAAGGCTTCTTGTGCTTCTTGTGAATCTTCGACGGCTGAAAGCTCGTCGGTATCGACTTCTGCGGCTACTTCAGTTACGCGCTTTCGAAAACGATCAAAAAGTCCCATAATGTACCCTCAATCGTCTAAAGTTAACTCGTTCCCAAATCGGCTTCCGCGTCGCTGTAGGCGGCGAGTGTCTTTCTCCTCAGGGGTAGGAGGTTCGGCGGCGGGGGCTGCAGGTGGTTGAGTTGGTTGGGTGGGTTGGAGTTGTTCGGCGGCAGCATTGAATTCTTCAGCCAAGGTAGTGATTTTTTCTTCGAGTTTAACCACTTGTTCCGAGAGGTCTTTGTGGAGTAAAGTGATGCCTTCCTTTCGCTCAGTCGTAATTGTATGTGCTTCTGACCAAGGTTTTTCACCAAAAACACCACTGCCAATATCAACAAGTGCCGTTCCTTCCTTTTTACCTTCATGAATATAATTCAAGGTTACACCAGATCCAATTGAAAGTCGTGCCCCGGTTCGGCCGGTTTTACTCGATTCTGTGAGGCTGAGGAGAATTCCTGTGGTGAGTTGATGCTCTTCGATGATGGCCGCAACTTGTTCGGCACGTGCGCTGAGGTCGTCGAGTTGTTTACGGTGGGCGTCAATAGTACGCGCCATTTTTTGTAATTCGCTTCGTTGGACCATGCGACTCACATACTCCGAGGTGGTCGTCATTCAAGAAACCCGCGAAGGTTTCACTCTTCTTTGCTTGACGAGGAGATTTGTCCACCCGCAGCAGCGATTTCCTCTCGGAAATGGTTCATAACACGGGGTTCGGTAGAGGTGCGTGGGTCGATTTCTTCGACTGAAGTAATATCGATTGCACGGCGGTTTGCCTTGTGCCGAGAGCCTATAATGGAATATGTTCGGTGTTCTGCATCACCAACATCAGATGCTGGTAGGTCTAAAGAAAATGCTTGGCGCATGCTACCAAATGGTGCGACTCCTGTTACGCGAAAGGCCTTCATCAAAGTGGGCGACTCGCAAACCCGACTTAAACGCGCCGTCGCGCATTATCTGTGGCGATTGACCGCGAGATTGACAAAGTTAGACGGTTCAACTTGGTTTATGCGACCCGCTTTGTTTGTCACGATGCTGTTGTTGCTGCCCTTGGTTCAAGGCCTTGGGCCATCACTGTTACCCGAGCGCATTTCGGAACAAGAACAAATATTGATTCTTGACGAAGGGGTTTGGTCGCAAGAAATGTGGGCGTCTCTCGATGATACGGGCTATACACCACTACGGATGGTGCATCCAACCGAAGTATTGGTTTGGCGTTCGGCCGAAGCAGTTGATTTGCCGGGAGTGCATGTTCGTGACGCCCCTGACGTTCAATTCAAAGGTGATCTTAGTCGTTTTACTGAATACGGTTCGTTTCGATTTGTATTTGAACCAGGCCTTCCTCCAAACGCCGTTCATCAATTGGTTTCTGAATTCGCACAATTTGGCATCGGTATTGAACAGCGGGCCGAATCGTATTCATCAGTTCTCCCGCATGTAGAAATTATTGATTGGGTTGGCGGGTTCTCTACTCTTGCCTCGATTGATGGATTGTTATGGGTCGAGCCTGTCTTGACTACTTCAGCGCGTAACGAGCAAGTAGGCTCCTTGCTCCAGCACGGGTTTACAACTGAAAACCCGGCGTGGGATTTAGGATTGAATGGGAATGGAGTGGTGGTTGCTGTTGCTGATTCTGGCCTCGATGCGGACCACGCGTGTTTCCGGAATGCGACTGCCATTGGAGAGTTTGGCGCCGATGGTGAAAATTTAACCGATGGTGTAGGGGCTCCTGGTAACGACCATCGCAAAGTTTTGTTACTCAATCATTCAATCGATTCAGGTGATACACTTGGTCATTCAGATTATCGGCACGGGACTCATGTTGCTGGGACGTTGTCTTGCTACAATGTCTATGATATGCGTTCGGGAGCATTACCTCAAAACGGATCGTCGCTTTCGTACGCCACACAATTGCTTTTCCAAGATATAGTTTCTGAAGAAGGGTGGGTGCCGCCAGATGTTGATGCTTTGCTTGTCGAAGCGGGATTGAATGGTGCTACGCTTCACTCAAACTCGTGGGGTGATGCAACAACAGCGTATACCGCCCGTACGGGTGATTTTGATGCTTGGGCATTAGAAATGCCCTGGTCTCTAGCGTTTATCGCACCCGGTAACAACGGCGGGCAACTCCTTGAGCCTGCGAATGGAAGAAATGTCGTCGCCGTTGGTGCATCGATGAAATCAGAGTCCGCTGAACGCTGGAGTGCTTCGTCGATTGGCCCCACGGAAGTTGGTACAAACGGGATTTTTGCCCTAGCAATCGGTTCTTCGGTTCAATCCGCACGAGCCGATGGCGTGAGTGATTCCTACAACGATGGTTTACGCTCTTCGAGTGGTACAAGTATGGCGACACCTGCGGCCACAAGTGCTGCAGCAATTATTCAACAAATGGTTGAGCAGGGTTGGATATCTGGTAATGAAAACCGAACGCTTCAGTCGATAAGTGGCATACGTCCTGAATGGGTTGGTGAAGAAAAAAACACCACAAATAACCTCAGTCTTGCTGCAGGGTTTTCGCCTTCGGGTTCATTGCTTCGTGCATTACTTTCTTTGGCAACTACGCCGCTTTCCCAGGATGTTCGAAACGGAGAAAACGGTGGTTCGGATTTGCAAAACCATTACGACGGTTGGGGCCAACTTAATCTCTCGGAATTGGTTGATTTAGTTCAGATTGAAAATGCATTGCATCAAGGAGATGTATCACCGGCAGAAAACCTTTGGATTCATGATTCATTTCGCCTACTTGACCAAAGCCCGCAAGCCTGGTTACAACAAAGACAGGGAACTTTGGAAGCTTTAGAAAATTTGGTCGCAGCGCCCTGGAATGGATCGGGTGCTGCGGGTCCGTTTTTGAAAACCGGAGATGTGTGGGTGGAGCGCTTTGACCTCTCGGATGGGCCCTTTGATGCTCGATTAGCGTGGGCCGCAGCGCCTGAACCTCATTTGGTCGATGACCTTCAACTTATTGTCCGGCTTTCAGATGGAAGAATTACCGTTGCAAATGAGTACCAAAATGATGGAGATTCTACACTTTATCTCTCCCAAATGGTTGATTTCTCAAACACAACGAAGTATCCAATGACCAATGAAACCGCATTGGCCGTTTCGCTTTCCGAACATGACCTTGAGGGGGTCGAATGGATTGAGATTGAAGTTCGTGCCCGTTATATCTCCCCCGGTGGTCAAAACAATTCTGTTGGCATCGATGGGAATCGTGTTGGTTTTGCTTTAGCTGTCCAGGGTGTTCAACGCGATTCAGAATCGTGGGATGACGGGGACGGGGACGGGGTTCCAAACAGTATTGATATGTGTCCAAACCTAAATGCCAGTGGGTGGGATTCCAATACGGATGGTTGTATTGACGATTCCGATGGAGATAATATTGGAGATAATATTGATCTGTGTCCAAATGAAAACTCGAGTGCCTTTGATAGTGATTCAAATGGGTGCATCGATGATTCAGATGGTGACGGAATATTCGATGATGTTGATGCATGTTTTACTGTTGTCGTTTCGTCGCTTTGGCCAGTCGATGTGCTCGGGTGTAGGCCCGTAGATTTGCTCCCAACAATCGATTTCGTCCTCTCTCCTGAAGAAGGTGGAGAATGGTATGATGCTCTCCTTGTTCAATGGAGTGTTGAAGATGGTGATGGTGATGCATTTGATACCGGGGCTAAAATCCATGTTTTGAATGCTTCAAGTACTGGTGGTTCGTATCCAATCGCATCTTGTTTGAAGCAAAACGTTGTTAACGGAACGTTTTCCTGTACCTGGTATATTCCAAAGGATTTACCCGTATGGGATATTCGTGATGAGTTATTACAAGTAGAGGTCTATGCGCAAAGTCGAAACCTTTCACCCGAAGGAAAAAACGATTTTCTACTGCTCCGGGATGATGTTACTTTTACCAGCCATTGGGACAATCCGCTGCTCGTAAATGAAGGGGGGGTTCCTCCTTCTGAAGAAGGGGTTGCTTCACAAAACCGGGCGTTGGCTTGGGGAGTCGTTGGTATAATCGCTGGCTTTGTTTTGATGTATCAGTTGAGTTGGAAGGTTCGGAGAGAAAATGAGGGTGCAAAGGTTCTACCGGCTTTTGAAGACGCCATAGGATACTACGCGGACCAACCAACGAATGAAAACGAGTGACTACGGGGCAGAATGGCTCCTGTTATTGCCCAACTAAGCAATGAATGTAAAGGTGAACCTTGAAGGGTGATGGCATCCACGCCATCACATCCGCAATGCGGAAGGTGAAGAATATGAGTGACCGTCTATATGTTGGAATTGACCTAGGTACCTATCAATCTACTATCGCATCGAGTGCTGGCGTTAGCCACACCATCGAAACTGTTGTTGGACGCCCCAAAGACCCTATCGCACGAAATTTCCTTGGAAGAGATGTCCTGTTTGGGAACGATGCTCTCAAGAATAAACTCGCATGTAACCTCTACCGCCCTATGGCTGCTGGAGTTGCTCAAGATGATGAGGCCAATTTGGCAGCTGCCAAGGCTTTCGTGTCTCACCTTTTGGAAACTGTAGACCCTGAAGAATTCGATGAAGTGTACGGCGTTATCTGCTCTCCGAGCCACGTTTCGTTCACAGATAAGTCCAACCTCGTTGCTACGCTCAGAGGACAGGTCAACGCCATTATGGTCGTTACCGAGCCTTTCGCAACCGCCTTTGGTATTGGTGAAATTGCAAGTTCAATTGTCGTCGATATTGGCGCAGGAACAACCGATATTGCACGTATCTGTGGAACATTCCCGAGTGATGAAGACCAAGTCACCATTCAAGAAGCTGGCGATTGGTTGGACCTTGAACTCATGGCACTCATTCAAAAGAAGTATACTGGTGCTCAAGTTACCAAGGACATGGTTCGCAAGTGGAAGGAAGAAGTTTCCTACGTTGGCGGCGAAGACCGTGAAGCAATGGTTGAGTTGTCTGTTGAAGGAAAGAAGCAAGTTGTCGATATCGGCGACCTTGTCCACCAAGCATGTGAACTGATTATTCCAAAAATTGGCAATGCAATCAAGCGGATTGTTGCTGAGGCAGATCCTGAATACCAACCGGTTCTCCGAAACAACATCATCCTCTCTGGTGGCGGCTCTTTGATTGAAGGCGTTGCTGCTCGCATGGCTGATGAAATATCTGATATCGGTGATGTCAATGTTTGGTGTGTTGATGAACCAATCAACGCAGTTGCTACGGGTGCTCTCCAACTCGCTGGCGAAATGCCAGATGACATGTTCACTGCAATCAACTGATTGCCGGACTCTTTCAAAGGGTAGAAAACCAGCCCTCTAAGGCTTGTTTTAATGGCGAAAGTTCAAGTGTGGTTGGGCGGCGATAGTCGCTTGTATGACCCTCGACTCTTCCGGAACTAGTGGTATCAATCGAATTGGTGACGCGACAGGGGACGAGCGAGCGGCTTTGGAAGGCATGCTCAAAGGATACCCTGTTGAACAACTGGTTGAAGAAGTGCTCATCGCTTGGAATGAACTGGCTGCTCGAAACGAAGAAATGGTTTCGGTTAAACAACGACTCCGTGTCCTCGAACTCGATCTCGCCGAACGCGAAGATATGGTCGCACCAGAAGTTGCACGTCTTGGAGAAACTGAAGCGGCTTTACAAGACAGTGAGGCAAAGGTGATTCACCTTGGGCGCCTCTTAACTGATATTCGCGAAGAATTAGCATCGCAGCAATCTTCTCTTTCACATGAAGAACGGGAATCGATGTCGACTGAAGTTGACCAATTACGCACATTGACGACTCAACAAGATGAGGTCATCGGTGAAATGGAAGGCCGGATTGGACAGATGGTCGAAGCCCTTGAACGGGCTGCTGATGCTGGACTGACTTCTGTTACTGCGGAAGAAGTTCGAAGTTTGAAAGCTCAACTCAATACTGCATTGGCGCAAAACGATGCGGAACAAGCAGGCAACAAAGCGCTTGAAGAAGAGCGCCAAAGACTTCGTGATATTGCAGATCGTTTGCGAGGACTCCTCGATGCTAGAGATGGACGTTTAGGAGAATTGGAAGAACAACTTGAGCGCGTTATGCAAGGCCCTCGTTCTGTTTCAGCAGAACACGACTATCTGGTCGAGCAAATCGATGAACTCAAGCGCCGATTACTTGAACGAAACAGAGAATATGATTCTCTGCGACGCCGAGAACGACGCCTTCACAACGATGTCTTTGAACGCGATGAACGTATCCAACAAATCACCCTCACCCTTACTGATATGGAATCCGCTTTGCAAGACAGAACTGCTGAGTTCCGAGAACTTGAAGGTCAACGTGAAACAATGGTCCATGAACTTGACTCGGTTCGACGCGGTGAGCGAACTCGTGAAGTGGTTGGTCGTGTCTTTGCTGACTCTCTTTCTTTAGTTCGAACACACGATGCTCGAGAAGCGAAGCGAGATGCATACAGCAATGCCCCTGATGTCAAGCGAACACTTACAACTCCCGAAACCGGAGACATGACAACATTAGCTGATGGTGGACGTGTTCATCTTGAAGTAAATGAAAGTGAAATCGGGCAAGGAATTGATGTTGATGGTTCTCGGCCCCCATCCCCTGGTGGCTCTGGCGACCCTGTTGTCTTTGACGACGAGGATTGATCAGCCGTTTAATGCAGAGATTATTCCACCGATTCGTTGGCGGAGTTCTTGTAAATCAGCAGCGTCTTCTGTAAGTGTGCCTGTAACAATCCAATCCGCACCGGCTTGTGAAGCAAGTAATGCCTGTTCTGGTGTTCGAATACCTCCACCAACAACAAGTGTCAGGTTGTCAACAGTACGTGCACTTTCAATTAAGTGTGGATGGACCTGGCTTTCTGCCCCACTGCCTGCTTCAAGATAGAGAAGACGGAAACCAAACATGCGTGCTGTAAGTGCATAAGAGTGAATCAATTCGACATCGTCTGGCTGAATTAATTCAGCTTCACCGACTTCACCGACTCTGCCACCAGGTGCGCAAACAAGATATCCTGTTGGTAATGCCTCGATGCCAAACCGTTCGAGATACGGGGCGCCACGGACTTGCTCACCGACCAAAAACCGGCGGGTGTTTGAATTCATCAGCATCATGAACGTGATGGCGTCGGCGGCCGGAGAAAGTGCATGCGCACCCCCGGGGAATAGAACAACAGGAATTTGCCATTGGGATTCGTCTGATTCAGGGTCTTGGCTGGAAGCAAATGCTCGTAATTCAAATGCTTCTTGGATGGCTTGGCATGTCGCGTGAACCACTTCGTCTGGAGTGTCGGTAGAACCTCCGACAAAGACCATGCTGCTACCACATTCAACAGCGACCATTGCCCTGTTTGCAGCCGTGTTTGGATCTTGTTTCGCCGGGTCGATGAGGGTGATATGGCGTGTGTTTTCACTGCTCATGGTCACGTATTCCAGTGTTGTAGCGTCGGCCCTTCTCATGTCATCCCCACCTCTCCGTTTCACGCACACAGCATAGGCGTTACGCAAAGAAACTGTTTGAAGATGGCAGACATAGACTTCTCATACCTCCTCGCAGTCGTCGAGATATGTCGGATGAAGGACCGTTTAAGCGCCTCATCACTTACACACGCTCTCATCGAGGTACAATTCGTCTTGCTTCTCTGTGTTCGATCACCAACAAAATCTGGGATTTGGCTCCACCTTTGCTGATTGGACTGGCTGTCGATGTTGTTGTTTTGAAAGAAGATTCGTGGATTGCCTCGTTCGGTTTAATTGACCCATGGCATCAATTGGTCTTCCTATCCGTCCTCACATTTGCGATTTGGGGGCTCGAATCATTGTTCGAATATTTCTATGGTATTCTATGGAGGAATTTGGCCCAGACTGTTCAGCATGAATTACGCCTTGATACATTCGACCATGTTCAAAAGCAAGGCATGGGGTGGTTCGATGAACGTCAAAAAGGGGATGTTTTGGCAATTCTCAACGATGATGTCAATCAGTTAGAACGGTTTCTCGATAAAGGTGCGAATGATTTGTTACAAGTAAGTACAACCGTGGTTGTCGTCGGTAGCGTATTCTTACTCATTTCGTGGAAGGTCGCCTTATTTGCGGTTCTCCCTATTCCGATTATTGTTTGGGGGTCGTTTCGATACCAGCGAAGTCTTGAGCCTCGATATGCAGAAGTGCGAAAATCGGCCGGCGCCATGAATGCATTGTTGGAAAATGATTTGTCTGGAATGTCAACCATTCAATCGTTTACTGCAGAAGAACGAGAGATGAAGCGGGTTGAAGTCCTGAGTAATCAATACCGTGAAGCAAACCGTGAAGCAATTCGTCTCTCTGCTGCCTTTACCCCTCTTATTCGAATGGCTATATTATGTGGATTTACAGCTACATTATTGTTGGGTGGTTGGATGACTTTGGAAGGGGGTTTGGCCGTTGGCGCCTATTCGGTGTTGGTTTTTATGACACAGCGATTACTTTGGCCACTTACTCGATTGGGTGAAACATTCGATTTATATCAAAGAGCCATGGCTTCTTCGACTCGTATTTTCAATGTCCTTTCATCTCCAACTGAAGTAGAACAGGGAGATTATGCCCCTGCTGCGGAAGCGGTCTCAACTTCTGATATCGTCTTCGATTCGGTAAATTTCGCCTATGTTGGTCGGGAAAATGTTTTTTCAAATCTCTCGCTCACATTAAATGCAGGGAAAACTACAGGAATTGTTGGGTCGACTGGTTCTGGTAAAACAACACTCATACGCTTGCTCCTACGTTTTGCAGAACCAAGCAGTGGAACGGTTACATGGGCTGGGAAACCAATCAAAGATTGGGATTTGAACCGATTGCGTTCTTCGATGGCTTTGGTCGATCAGCACATCACTCTCTTTCCCACAACCATATTAGAAAATATACGATATGGACGGATGGATGCCGCTGATGAAGAAGTTCATGAAGCGGCATTTGTGGCTGAGGCGGTGGAATTCATCGAAGGCCTGCCAGATGGTTGGCAAACTCTTGTCGGGGAAGGGGGACATCGGCTTTCTGGAGGGCAGCGTCAACGATTAGCCATCGCTCGGGCTGTCTTGAAGGACGCTCCACTCTTACTTCTTGATGAGGCTACGTCTGCAGTTGATAACGAAACTGAGGCGGCGTTACAGCGTTCAATTTCTAAAGTTTCAAAAGAGAGAACGACGATTATCATCGCCCATAGGCTTTCAACGATACGAAATGCTGACAGAATTATTGTTTTTGAACGTGGAGCCGTTATTGAAGATGGAACGCACGAGGAATTGGTCAAGAATAACCATGTTTATGCCCGGCTGTGGGGAGTACAAACTGGTAAATTAAACTAAAATATGTTTTAAATCTCGAAATATTGGTGTAGGAATCGGCACAACGGTGGCAGGGGTTTTGCTGTTTCAGAGTGATTTACGTATTCCTCTGAGTATTGTCTCAAAATTTACCCGGGGCAAATATTTCACCCATAGAATTGAAATTGGTATCCATGAGAAAGTATAGAACAATACAGCGATGGAAGAGAAAGAGAGGCCCCATTGATATGTTTCTTCGTATTGATGCATGATCGAAAGAGGGATGAAGTGAATCAAATAAATTGTTAATGATATTTTGCCGGTACTATTGAGGAATTGAAATTCATACGACTGAATAAGATACCAAATTAAAAGAACTCCGGTAAATGCTGCGATGATAAATGCTGAATTTGCTGGAAAGAATGTAAGATATGCATCAGCGGTAGGGTGTGCCCATAATTCTCCCGAGTATTGTGAATACAAGAAAGTGGAACTGCAAAAGAGCAAGCCGAAACCTAGAGCGGCTTTGGTCAAAGAAGTCGTGGGTAATGTTATGCCTGAAGATGAGTCCTGTGATGAGATTGTTGCCCCGAGTAAAACGAAGACGGTCCAAGGAAAGAGGGGGTAGGTTCCAGTGAAAAATAAATTTGAAATAATGAGAAAGAAAGTTTCATCGTTCACTCTATCCGACCATTGACCTACACCTTGTAGCTCAGGGAAGAGGTTCTGTAGTGTGAAAATCAGTATGATTGCAATAGATAAGGGGCGCATTCCATAGGTCTTGATTAGATGTGTAAAAGAAGGAGATAGAAGTGTTACAAGGCCCATAAGTGAAAGTATACCGGGGGTGAGTGGATTGAAGAGGTGGGGTGAAGTTAAATTTACTAAAACTTGGGCTGTGAAAAGAAACATTGCTTGAAATGTTCTTTGTTTCATTGATAGTTGACTTCTAATAATGCCCCATCCAAATAAGGTGACAAATAAGGGGGCTGCTAGGCCTCCTAGTCCCGATACCACATAGGCTAAAACAGAGAGTTGGGGGTTTTGAAAGGGGTTCCAAGTAGCTGCAGCATGGACCATGACCATCAAAAGTACTGCTGCCCCTCGAAGGGAATCGATGTGAGTGAACCGTTGCATCTGTGACATCGTATCATCGGTTTCCCAAAACGTATTCGACGGCATTTCGGAATATTTGGAGTCCTTCGCCCTCCCATTCCCCAAGTACATCACTGGTGAGTGGGCCAGGTGCACTTTTTCGGGTATGATCTGGATGGAGCCATTTGGCATAAACAGCCTCTGGATGTGGCATTAATCCGAATACCAAACCTGTTGCATCACAAATACCTGCAATGTTTCGCATACTTCCATTTGGTGAAAGTGGGAAAGGAAGTGGTTCGTCAGTCATACCTTGGCCGACAGAAGTTGAAGGGTCAACATACCGGACGGTCAGTTGGTGATTAGCGGCAAGGGAGTCGAAATCGGTCGTCGATGGCATGACGAACTTTCCTTCTCCGTGGCGGACAGGACAGTCAATTCGTTGAATGCCTTTGGTCCAAATACATGGGCTGTCAGCATCAAACTCCAACGTTACCCAACGGTCTTCATATCGTCCTGAATCATTGAGTGTAAGGCTTGCTCTTTGAACAAAATCAGGAAGAGGGTTTTGCGCTTCGGGCCCGGGAAGAAGTCCGGTTTTGACAAGAACTTGGAAGCCGTTACAAATTCCGATAATTGGTTTTCCTGCAGCGACAAATGCATGTAATTGTTCTCGGAGGGCAAAGCGCATTCGGTTGCCCATCAATCGGCCACTACCAAGGTGGTCACCAAAAGAAAATCCACCGGGAACAGCAAGAATGTCAAAATCATCAAGGCTACGGTTTCCTGATACGAAATTATTCACATGTACTCGTTCAGCGTCTCCCCCAACCAAATTGAATACGGCTGCAGTTTCATGGTCGCAATTGATACCGAAGCCAAACAGTACCGCTACTTTTGGTGCAGCCATCAAGCAACACCTCCTGTCATGTCGAGGGTGTTTTGCCACGCCTCTACCATTGCAGAAGTGTCGACGTCGATAAGAACATCATAGCCATCTGAAACCGTGAGGTGTTCTGAATCGGTTACTGTCCCGAGCATTGTGATTGAGTGGCCTGCCATCCATTCGATGAAATCTGCTTCATCTTCTGGCTGAACGCCTACTAAAAATCGACCGAGTGATTCGCCCCAAAGACGAGACCAAACGCTCGCATCTCCTGTTCCGTCGATGTCGATGTCAGCGCCAACTCTGCCGCCGATACACATCTCTGCTGCGGCTACCGCAACACCGCCCTCTGAACAATC